>Ga0315336_1000262_pt1 | contig 190812 bp, 170 predicted proteins | sample ASW5metaG_FD_204512 | JGI IMG/M metagenome (GOLD analysis project Ga0315336, IMG submission 204512) | Ammonia-oxidizing marine archaeal communities from Monterey Bay, California, United States - ASW #5 | ecosystem: Environmental > Aquatic > Marine > Intertidal zone | place: USA: California... | reverse complement strand
CACCTGAATCGGAGGAGCCATACTGTGCCATCGCCTCTTTCTCTTCGGCGATTTCCAGCGACTTGATCGACAGCGTGACACGACGTGTGTCGCGATCAACACTGGCGACCTTGGCGTCAACCTTGTCGCCAACCGCATAACGGTCGGGACGTTGTTCGGAACGTTCACGCGACAGATCACCCTTGCGGATGAAGCCGGTCATGGCGTCGCCGAAGCTGACATTGAGGCCGTTGACGAGGATCTCGGTCACGGTGCAGGTCACGACAGAACCGCGTTTAAGTTCGGTTGCATTGGCAAACGGATCTTCACCAAGCTGTTTGATGCCGAGGCTGATGCGTTCACGATCAGTATCAACATCCAGCACGACGGCCTTGACGGTGTCGCCCTTGGTGTAGCCGGCAATGGCTTCTTCGCCGGCCTGGGCCCAGTCCAGATCGGACAGGTGAACCATACCGTCGACGTTGCCTTCGAGACCGATAAAGAGACCAAATTCGGTGATGCTCTTGATTTCGCCCTCGATTTCGGTGCCGCTCGGGTGTGTGCCTGCAAAGGCTTCCCAGGGATTTTCGGCGCACTGCTTGAGGCCAAGGCTGATCCGGCGTTTCTGCGGATCGACGTCAAGAACCATGACTTCGATTTCCTGACTGGTCGAAACGATCTTGCCCGGATGCACGTTCTTCTTGGTCCAGCTCATTTCGGAGACGTGGACCAGACCTTCAACGCCCGGCTCCAACTCCACAAAAGCACCGTAGTCGGTGATATTGGTCACACGACCGGTGAATTTGCTCGAAACCGGGTATTTGGCGGCAACGCCTTCCCACGGATCCGCGTCGAGCTGCTTCATGCCGAGGCTGATGCGTTGCGTTTCGGCATTGACGCGAATGACCTGGACCTTGACGGTCTCGCCGATGGAGACGGCTTCCGACGGGTGATTGACCCGGCGCCATGCCATATCCGTGACGTGCAGCAAGCCATCGATCCCACCGAGATCGACGAAGGCACCGTAATCAGTGACATTCTTGACCACGCCTTCGAGCACATCGCCTTCTTTCAGGTTGGCGATCAGCTCGGAGCGGGCTTCGGCACGGGTTTCTTCCAGAACGGCGCGGCGTGAGACAACAATGTTGCCCCGCATGCGGTCCATCTTGAGGATCTGGAAGGGTTGCGGTGTGCCCATCAGCGGCGTGATATCACGCACCGGGCGGACATCGACCTGGCTGCCTGGCAGGAAGGCCACGGCACCGGACAGGTCGACCGTGAAGCCACCCTTGACGCGACCGAAGATGACGCCGTTGGCGCGTTCGTTTTTCTCGAAAGCCTTTTCGAGGTTTTCCCAGGCTTCCTCGCGGCGCGCCTTGTCACGGCTGATGACGGCTTCACCTTGCGCATTTTCCATGCGTTCGAGGTAGACCTCGACGGTATCGCCTGCCTTGACCTCGGCCGGCATGCCGGCTTCGGCGAATTCCTTGAGCGGAACGCGGCCTTCGGATTTGAGACCCACGTCAATGATGACGAGATCGTTTTCAATTGTGAGGATGGTTCCCCGGACGACCGAGCCAACGAGGTCTTCGGACGTGCCATATGCTTCTTCGAGAAGTGCTGCGAAATCCTCTTCGCCAGCGGGAACTGCGGTAATATTATCGGACATGATTTCTCCTGAATGTCGTAACCACAACAATAGATCATCGCGAACAGCCGACCTGAACAACGATGCAGTGCCGGAAACCACGAAAAACGGTTTCAGGCCCGTCGCTGGACAACGGCTAATGGAAACGGAACAAATCTACTGGTGTAGTGCGCCTATGGTTAAACGGTCGACAGGTACAATGGCGAGTGTTGCAGTCTCGCCCCGTCGTTCTCCGCACGGGATCAGGTCTCGGTCCCCAGATAAATCGCTTTAGCAGCAACGAAAGAAGCGTCTATATCCAAATTTGACGTATCAAGCAAGTGCGCATCTTCCGCCGCCTTCATCGGGGCGGTGGCCCGTTCGGCGTCGCGGGCGTCCCGGCTTTGCATATCAGTCAACACCTGGGCCTCGGAAATGTCCTCTCCCCGGGCTGATAATTCGAGCCAGCGGCGATGCGCACGCACTTCGTCACTGGCGGTGATGAAGATCTTGACCTCGGCGTCGGGGCAGACAACCGTACCGATATCGCGGCCATCAAGAACGGCCCCTTTGGCACCATCCGGCGGGACAGCGGCGAAGCGGCGCTGAAAATCCAGCAAGGCGGCGCGTACTTCAGAAAGAGCTGAAACTTTTGAGGCCATTTCACCCGTTGCCTCGGCCCGCAAGGCCGGATCGGCCAAGTCTTCAGGTGTGATGGCATTGGCTTCGGCGGCCACGGCTGGCGCATCAGCCGGATCGATGCCGGCGCGCAGTGTCCGCAGCGCCGTCGCCCTGTACAAAGCGCCCGTATCAAGATAGGCGAGGTCATAGGCATCGGCCAGCGCCCGCGCAAGCGTACCCTTGCCTGCGGCAGCCGGTCCGTCGATTGCAACAATCATGTTGCCTCCATATCTGTCATGTCGGCACCAAGGCCATTAAACAATTCTGCAAAACCCGGAAAACTTGTGTTGATCGGTGCGCCATCATCTACCACGACCGGATTTTCCGCCACCATGCCCAGCACCGCGAACGACATGGCGATGCGATGGTCGAGCCAGGTTTCAATCGCCCCGCCGCCAGCCACTGTTTGCCGGCCGGTGACGATCAAGCCATCGTCGAGTTCCTCGACATCCACGCCGCAGTTTTTCAGACCCGTGGCCATAACGGCGAGGCGGTCGCTTTCCTTGACGCGCAATTCAGCGAGGCCGCGCATGACCGTGCGCCCTTCGGCAAACGCCGCAGCCACACAAAGCACGGGATATTCATCAATCATCGACGGGGCCCGGGCCGGTGGCACTTCGACGCCCTTGAGGCGGCTATGGCGGGCCCGGATATCTGCAACCGCTTCGCCGCCCTCGTCGCGGAGATTGAGGTAATCGATGTCCGCGCCCATTTCCTTCAACGTCGTGAACAAGCCATCGCGGAGTTCGTTGACGCAGACATTCTCGATGGTCACATCAGCGCCGGGCACCAGAAGCGCGGCAACCGCCACGAAAGCTGCCTGCGAAGGATCGCCCGGCACATGTACATCGGCGGCGCTGAGTTCAGGCTGGCCGCTGAGGGTGATGACGCGACTGCCGTCATCGGCGTCGCGGGTCTCGATGGTGCCGCCGAAGTGGCGCAACAGTCTCTCGGTATGATCGCGGGTCGCTTCGGGCTCGATCACAATCGTCGTGCCGGGGGCGGCGAGCCCGGCCAGCAAAATAGCGGATTTGACCTGGGCCGACGGTACCGGCAGTTCGTATTCGATGGGGATCAGGTGCTCAGGCCCCGTCACCGTCAAAGGCAGTCGTCCGCCTTCACGCGACGAGAACTGCACACCCATTTCCTCGAGCGGCGACATCACCCTGCGCATGGGCCGGCTGGAGAGAGAAGCATCACCGCTGAAAATTATCTGACAGGGATGCTGGGCCGCGACGCCCATCAGCAACCGTGCACCTGTGCCGGAATTACCGAGATCGAGAACGCCTGCAGGCTCCCGCAATCCCCCGATGCCGAGGCCATCAATCGTCCGGCTGCCATCGGGCAATTCTTCGATGTCCGCGCCCATCCGGCACAAGGCGTCTGCTGTACATTGCACATCTTCACCGGCGGAAAGCCCTGTGACCGTGGTTCGGCCAACCGCCAGGGCACCAAAAATCAGGGCCCGGTGCGAGATCGACTTGTCGCCGGGAACGCGGACCTTGCCGGTCAGTTTGCGGCAGGGAGATGATTGCAGAGGTCGCACGAAAAATCCTGTTAATTGGCGCGATAGCGGCGCTGCGCCGGGCTCGAAATTGTTGACAAATTCGGTTCGCGGCCTGTCTAGCACACTCCCGCTGCCACCGCTACGATTGCGCATGCCAGGTGACTGATTTCGAATATGGGCACAAAACGTTTTGACAGGCGGTTTCGATCATGGCAATTGGGTTCAACAGAAAATAAAACTTCACTTGAGCTATACGGCAGCCGGAGGAATTTCGTTGACAAAACCAGAGTGGGGGACAAAGCGCGAGTGCACTGATTGCGGTGCCCGTTTTTACGATATGGGCAAAGACCCGATCGTATGTCCCAAGTGCGAAGCGATCGTCACGCCTGAGTCCGCAAAACTTACCCGCGCCGAAGCCCGCGCCAAGGCCAAGCAGGAAGCCCAGGAGAAATCCAAAGCCGAGGAAGCAAAAGCGGCTGCAACCAAAGCTGAGGACGCCGGTGAAGGCGATGAAGCTGATGCGTTGTTGCAAGAGGTCGGCATTGACGGCGACAACGATGATGACGAGGAAGAGGAAGACGCCGGATTGATCGAAGGCGGATTTGATCTCAATGGCGGCGATGATGTCGCCGATGTCGTTGACGCCCCGACCGGCAAGACCGACGATACCTGATTTATTGGTGTGTTGTGTGACCGGCTGACGCGGGTTGGCCGTTTAATTCGGCATGAATTTGCCCCTGATCAAAGTTTCTCCTTGATTTCCTGACCGCCAGGCGGCATTTATCCCCCTGCTTTCGCCGACCCCCGGGCCGGTGACACCAAAATACGGGGCCATAGCTCAGTTGGGAGAGCGCTTGAATGGCATTCAAGAGGTCGTCGGTTCGATTCCGTCTGGCTCCACCAACCCCTTATTTTTCAAGCGATTTAGCGCCAGGGCTTCCGGCCTATTTCTCGTCCCTTAACGTCGGCGCCGTGTCGGGTTCCTGACGGACCAGGCTGACGAACGACAGGCCGTTGACGTTGGCGATGGCAAGCGCGTGTTCGCCGATGCGCTGGCGAATATCGATGGCGCGTAATTCAGCACTTTGTGCCGTGACATCGGGATCAATCAGATCCTTGACGCCGCTCTCGACATGCAAGTGCGTCAGGCGCTGGGTGACATCGAGGGCCTTGTCGACGGTCGCCGCCGTGGTCTTGAGACTGTCGACCCGGGTATCCAGCGTCGTAATCGCCTTCTTGATCAGCGTGTCGCTGGCTGTAGCTTCAGACGTCAGGGTAACGCTGAGCTGGCTGATGCCCAGACCCGTCGCACTCAGATCCTGGGTCTCAATTTTAATGTTCTCGCCCTCGGCATCCCGGAAGGTGATGGTCGGCGGATTTTCGTCGATGAAGTTGACACCGGCGACTGTGGCCTGATCGACCTGGCCGACCATGCGTTCGCGCAAGGTCTCGAAGCGCTCAATCAGACCGGCCCGCACGTCGGGCTCGATGTTGTCTGCCTTGGCCTGAATGGCGATGGCGCCCAGTTCCGTCAGGGTGTCGCGCAAGCCTTCGGCGGCATCGATTGCGGCATTCAAAGCCGTGTCGGCGGCGACCAGTGACATCTTGGTCGTCTGGAAACCGGCAATGCCGCCCAGTTTGTCTTCCACCAGGTCGAGCCGGTCGGGTTTGGGATCGTTGGCCTCGCTGGCGGCAAAGCGCAGTGAGCTGTCCGTGCGCAGCAGGTTACTGCGCACAACGCCACTTCTGGCATTGAGCGTCGACAGCCCGATCAGGCCTGAGTCGCTTATGATACTCGACATCGCACCATTGACTCGACACAGCGCATTGCCGGAACAATGCGTGTTCCGGTTCGGGGACGATTCCCCGGGATGCGGAAGAGTCCTGATGATGTCCGGACGGCAGCGCCAGACCAAGCGGCAAACGTCAACGCGCATGCGTGATGAACCACGCGGTCGCGAACGCACGCCTCAATCGGGCAAGCGATCCATCCAGACGGACGATCCCACAACCAGCTTTCTGCCATGAACGAATTTGAGCTTACTGCATCATGCGAGCGTACTGCTCAGCATTGAAGCTGCAACCCTTGGGCCGCGCTCCTTATGCTTAATATAGGGTTAATTTCCCGATAAATCCAGAAATTACCTTGACAGTTATACGCAAAAAACGTATATTCACTAAAGATGTGGTCGAGCTGTGCGCCCGGGAGGGGTGTGCGGCTTTTATTTTGCAAAAATTGCACAATCTGGAAATTCCACCCCTGATCCTTGCATAATGCCAAGTATGGAACTGGCACAAACTAAAATCCCGTACCTGCCGCCCGGCTGTACGGCAAGAGTGAATATCAGACGACGGACGCAGATGGTCGGGTGCGTTCAGGTGATTTGTATGACGCTTCACTGCGTTATGAACAAAGTCCGGAGCCCCTGTCCGCCGCCGAAATCTTCTACCCGAGCCAGCCGGTCAAGCTGACACCGGAACACGTACGTCCTGCTCCTGATGGAGCGGATGTGCGTGTCCCGGATTTTTTTGTCAGACGTCCAAAGCGGACAAACCGAGCAGGGCGCGGCGGCGGAGCCAGAGGCTGGGGCGATAGCGCGGGTCGGCGGTGATGGCGCTTAGCGTATCGAGGATGGCCAGCACGATCTCCGGGCCCATGGCGTCCGTCAGGGCGAGTGGGCCTTGCGGGTAGTTAAGACCCAGCGTCATGGCGGTATCAATGTCGTCGGGGCTGGCCACGCCGGTCTGGGCCATTTCACAGCCGAGGTTGGCGATCATGGCGCGAATGCGCGGCGCGATGAAGCCGGGGCTGTCGGCAATCACCGTCACGGCCAGACCGAGTGAGCTGAGCAGCGCGGCGATACCATCACGCGCCGCCGGATCGGCGCCCGGTGCCGTCATGATGGTGATGCGTTTATCGCTCGGTGTCAGGGTATCGATGGCCACCAGACGGCGATGATCGAGGCCTTCCCGCACAGCTACGGCGGTGCTGTCCTCGCCGATGGGGGCGCAGACGATGGGGCTCTGTTCGTCGTCGGCGTGGATAACCTCGGCTCCGGCCCGGCTGATCAGCTCAGCGAGTTCCGGGTCGTCCTCGGCCATGATGACGCGGGCCGGCGGTTTGACGTCCGTGACATGATCAGCCGCGGCGCCGCCACCGGATTGCGTGCCGTCTTCAGCGTAGTCAAAAAAACCGGCGTTGGTTTTGCGGCCATAACGCCCGGCGGCATAAAGCGCCTCGTGCAGCGGTGACGTCGCGAGGCGCTGATCATGGAAATGCCCGTCAAAAAAACGATTTTGCTCACCGGGAAATTGACGTCGATGCCCGTCAGGTCCATCAGCTCGAACGGGCCCATACGGAAGCCGCAGCAATCGCGCATCACGGCGTCGATCTGGGCCGGGCTGGCAACACACTCGGTGGCTATGCGCAGGCCTTCGGTAGTGTAGGCCCGCCCGCCGAGGTTAACCAGAAAGCCGGGGCCGTCCTGCGCCGCCACCGGCGTGCGGCCCATGCGCTTGCCGATGTCGCTCAAAGTCTCGGCAGTGGCGTCGCTGGTCTCTGGTGCGCGAATGATTTCGACAAGTCGCATCAACGGCACCGGATTGAAAAAATGCATGCCGGCAATGCGGTCGCGTTTTTCACAGGCCGAGGCGATGGAGGCAATGCGGATCGATGAAGTGTTCGAGGCAATGATGGCATCGTCCGACAACACGGCTTCGAGCGATTTGAAAACCTGTTGCTTGATCTCGATGTTCTCGACGATGGCTTCGATGACCAGGTCACAGTCCGCCAGTCCTTCGAGGCTGTCGACGATCTGCAGACCGGATTTGGCTTCGGTAGCGGCGTCGGCCTCAAGGCGGTTTTTTTCGACCAGGCGGTCAATCATGCCGCCGACAAATTCCTGCGCTTTGGCTGCGGCCCCCTCGGCGGCGTCGTAGATCAGCGCCGTCATGCCACCGGTCACGGTGACTTGCGCGATCCCCCGTCCCATGGCACCTGCGCCGACGATGCCGATAGTGGTGGATGTTTGCTGGTCTGGCGAAGTCATGGCGGGTCCTTTGATGCCGGGAAATATATTGTGAGGCTTTCTTGTCCATCGTGGGCCCTGGAAAATCAAGCCATTCGATTGTGCAGCACATCTTGAATCCGGCGATTTTCTTCCTAAATAAGATACATGCGGTGCCGTTACGGGCCGCGCTCGGCGCTCGCTCACAGGAGGAGGATAGCCGCATGACAAGAATGTCCTTGTTTAACAGCCCCTTGTTGCTCGGCTTCGAGCACTTTGAACGCACCCTGGATCGCCTGGCGAAAACCGGTGGTGACGGCTATCCGCCCTACAATATTGAACAGATCGGCGATGATCTATTGCGCATCTCCATCGCTGTGGCCGGATTTTCGATGGACGACCTCTCTGTAACGGTCGAGGACAATCAGCTTGTCGTGCGCGGTAAACGCAGCGACGACAGTGAGCGCGTCTACCTCCATCAGGGCATCGCCGCGCGGCAGTTCCAGCGCGCCTTTGTGCTGGCCGATGGCATCGAAATCGGCGTGGCCAGTCTCGACAACGGTCTTTTGAACATCGATATCCTGCGACCGCAAGTCGAAGCGCCCGTACGCAAGATCGAGATCGTCAGCAAGTCGGCAAAATCGAAGGCCGGCACGACTTTTGACATCGAACAGGCCGCGGAATAACCGCCGTGACAGGATTTTTTGAAATTAGTTGAATTTAGTCGAACCGGCTCAACAGTTTTTTCACTATTTTTGGTTAGGGTGCATCATCATGTTAAACGACGCTAAAAACAAAGAGGTAAACGCCATCCAGGCTGCCATTGCGATCCTCGACGATCCCTCGCTGGCCTATGTCAAAAGCGTTGAAATCGATGGCGAGACGGCCTGGGCCATCCACGCCTTCGACGGCACTCAGCTCGCCGTGCTGGCCGACCGTGAAGCCGCCTTCGGCGCCGCCATCACCAACGACTACGTGCCCGTCAGCGCGCACTAGGCCGCAAAAGGCTCGGTGCGGTCATTCCGGCAAACCCGCTTTCTGCAAAGCATCGAGCCAACGCCGTTCAACTTCGGGATCGCCGATTGAAAATACGCGCTGAATGTGGCCAAGCGTCATGCCCGGCGACAATTCAATTTCCCGTTTCATTGTTTCGCGAGCTTCGTCATCTCGTCCAAGGCACTGGAGCGCGATAGCACGGTGGCGCAGGGCGGTAGGAAGATCGGGCTTTTCCCTTAACGCGCTGGCCGTCCATTCCAGGACCTCTTCATATTGCTCTCTTGCGAATGCCGTAAAGCTGATCGCCCCCATCCAAAAAGTTTTATCCAGATCTCGCGGGCTTAAATTGATTGCTTCCTGAGCCGACTGAACGGCTTCGTCGAAATAGCAGGCGAAACATTGCGCCAGGCCCATCAGGCCATAGGCCCGGGCAAAATTTGGATTGAGATCAATGGCCAGTTTCAGCGAAGCAATTGCTTCGTCGTGTTTGCCCGTCAAAGTCAAAACGGCACCGAGGGCGGTATGAGCGGTGGCATCACCATTGTCCAGCGAGACGGCCCGGCGGGCTGACTTCAATGATTCCGACACCGCTTCCTCGAAATTTTCGCTCCAGCCATTGATAACGCGAATCCATGTTGCCAAGGCAAGCAGGCTGTGAGCCGTTGAATTTTGATCGTCCAGCTCAATGGCTTTTCGCAGAAGGTCGAGCGCTTCGCCAATTGGCGTTTTTTCGTATTGCCCCATGTACCATCGGGCCTTCATGAGGAGATCCCAGACAGTCAGGTCCTGATGATCCGTCTGGCTTAAACGCTGCATTTCAGCGTTTTCAAATTCCGGTGCCAGCGCACTGGCGATGTTTTGCGTGATCTCGTCCTGAACTTCGAAGATATCTTCCAGTTCGCGATCAAACTTCTCCGCCCAGATGTGTCTGTCTGTCTCGGCTTCTATTAACTGGGCCGTTACGCGGACCCGGTTGCCTGCTTTACGAACGCTGCCCTCCATGACGTACCTGACACCAAGGTCTCTGGAGACATCACCGGCTTTTACAGCGATACCTTTGTAGGTGAAGCTGGAATTTCGGGCGACAACCAACAGCCAGTGAAACTTCGACAGGGCCGTAATGAGATCTTCTGCTATGCCATCGGCAAAATATTCCTGATCAGGATCGCCGGACATATTGTCGAAGGGCAGCACTGCGATGGACGGTCTTCCCGCCTGGTCAAATTTTGTCGCCACATTTTCCCCTGACTGGACCTGATGTCTTACCCATCGATAAATCTGTACGGGTTCAGAGATGTGCTTCAGTTCATGCATCCCCAAATCGTCAAAACCGGCTTCCGTCCGGTTGCGTATTGCTTCAAACACCATTCCCGAAACACATATACCACCTGGCTCCGCCAAAGCTTCGATACGCGCCGCGATATTTACGCCCTCGCCATGAATGTCTTCACCGTCGTCCACGATGTCACCGAGACCGATGCCCATTCTAAAATCAAGTTTGCTCGACACCAACTCCCCTTGCAGGGCGACAGCGCACTCAACCGCACTCTGGACAGTCGTGAATTCGGCCAGAAAACCGTCACCGGTAAGCTTGACGATACGACCGGAATATTTTGTGATAGCGGGGTTAATAATATCGCTTCGGGCAGTCCGCCATGAAGCGACGGTGCCGTCCCGGTCTTTCTCGACAAGTCGCGTGTAACCAGCGACGTCAGCCGCCAGAATTGCGGAAAGACGACTTTGAGCACCACCTTCGCTCATTGAACTCGCACCCCCAAAAAGCAACGGAGAAACCTTACACAATCGTTGGCGTGCATGCGAATCAGCACTCTCGTTAGCTTTGTCGCGTGAGGCCTGGCAATTTTCGAACCCGTCAATAACGACGTTCAGCGTACGACATCAGGCGTCATGGGTATGCTCGCCCGATCCCGACGAAAGAAAATGAGCAATGACAATAACGACAACTGAGGCAACAGGCCCCTGCCACGGAACACTTGCCGTGGTGCCCGCCTGATAGACGAGTGTGAGATAAGCCGAAAGAATGCCATACATAAGGCCGACCCCGGTCAGCGCCCACCGCGCCCACGGCTGGCCTTGTCGCCAGGGTACGAGAAGAAGTACCAGAAGCGCTGTGCCGACCACCAGCATTCCCGCGCCCGTTGCTCGATAAAGAGTGAGAAACACGAGTTGATAGGCATCTGACAAGCCATCTCTCGCCACGCCCAGAGTCTCAGCATGATATGGCATCAATTGTGTGGCGAACGAGTAACGCAAGCCGAATGCGAGCAATACAAACGCTGTCAAGAAGTAGAGTCCAAAGGCTATTTTGCGTTTCATGACAACCCCCGAATAATTACGTCTGATTTCCCGCAAGGTTAGCACAAAGGCAAAGCGCCCTGCAGGGAAGGTAGATTCTCCGTTTGGCTTTAAACGCCGCGCGTAAAACAAAAACGCATGGCCGCGCTTGCCGGTTTTCGGCCGTTACTATTCGGGTAGTCCGGCTTTACGCAGGCCATCAAGAAAGGGCTCAACATCGGGCCAAAACGGCATCTCACCAGCGCGTTTGATCGTCGCACCTGGGTCCAGGCGTAGGACTTGATTGATGTTGTCGCGCGCTTCTTCTTCTCGCCCCAACATGGCCAGCGCCGCGGCACGTTGGCGATAAAGGGCTGCGTAATCCAGATTGGTCCTGATCGCTTGATCGGTATCTTTTATTACATCGTCATAGCGTCCTGCGCTATAGAGGCCAATATTATAGAAGACATGCCACATGCCTGCACTGGGGTCGCGCGGGCTCAGGCGTCCGGCCAGGTCAAGATGAATCCGCGCTGCCGCAAAGTTGCCTCGAATTGCCTGATTTCCACCCATGAATCCGTGCGCCATGGCGAAATTCGGATTAATCCGCAATGCCTCTTCATACGCCCGCCCCGCCGTTTGTACGTCATTTTTAAAAGCGCCCTCGACCAGCCCTGACATCACATGAGACAGGGCATCGTCCGGGTCAAGAGATACGGCCTGGCGAGCGTCCGCGACCGCCTCCTTGAAACTGACAACCGGATCGTCCGACCAGCCATATACGGAGTGTACAAAATGCCCGAATGCAAGCCAGCTATGCGCCTGGGCATTTCGCGGGTCCTGGCGGATGGCGGTCTGCAACACAGGCATCGCTTCCAGTACGCCTTCCCTGTCCAGCGCCGCCAATACGGCGCGGGCCCGCAGTAGGCTGTCCCAGGAAGACAATTGCGTCGGGGACAGTTTGGCAGAACGTTCTGCCTCTGCCTGAACCGAGCGAGGCGCGACGGCACTGACAATGGCCTGCGTGATCTCGTCCTGCAGCGCGAAGATATCGGTCAAATCGCCATCGAACCGGTCCGCCCACAAATGCGTATTGGTGGCACCCTCGATCAACTGCGCGGTAACGCGGACCCGGTTGCCGGCCTTTCGCACACTGCCCTCGACGATATAGCGTGCATTCAATTCCCGTGCGACGGCCTTGAGATCTGTGGCACCTCCCTTGTAAGCAAAGGATGAATTGCGTGCGATGACCAGGAATTCGCGGAAGCGCGATAACTCGGTGATGATGTCTTCGGTGATGCCGTCAGAGAAATATTCCTGCTCGGGTTCGCCCGACATATTGTCGAAAGGCAACACGGCGATGGCGGGTTTATCCAGTTCGGCAAGTTGTTCGGGTTTGACTTTTGTTGGCGCAACGCCGTCGATGACAACCCGGAAGACCTGCACCGGCGCAGACACGTGCTTGACCTCATGTGCGCCCATGTCTTCGAAACGATGATCCAGCCTGTTGCGTACCTGCTCGTGGACGCTGCCCGATATCCAGATGCCACCGGGTTCGCAAAGTCCTTCGATGCGGGCCGCGATATTGACGCCCTCGCCGTGAATGTCTTCGCCATCGTCGATAATGTCGCCCAGGTTGACGCCCATGCGAAAATCGAGCGGACTTGCCGACAATTCCTGTTGCAGGGAGATGGCGCAGTTGACGGCATCGAGAACCGTCGAAAATTCAACCAGAAAACCGTCGCCTGTGTGCTTTACAATGCGACCGGCATTATTTGATATTGATGGATCAATAATATCTGTTCGTGCAGCTTTCCAGGCGGCAACCGTACCGTCGGTATCGCGCTCCATGTGTTCGGTATAACCAACGACATCCGCTGCCAGTATCGCGGAAAGTCGCCTTTGGTCGCCGCCATCCATCATTCGTCGAACACCTCCCCCGTGGCATCGGCAAAACCCTACACAATTATCAAGGGTCGGGCGAATCCGTACGGGTCAGAATATTACTGCTCCGGAACCAGTTGTCGATTGATCTGAAATACAGTCGTCGGCAAAGCGTCCTGGCCATCCTATTTGGCAGAAGAGGTGAAAAATCCGGCGATGATTGGCCCTGCTTCATCGACATTGATAAAGGGCACCGAGTGATAACCCTCCTTGATGACATGTAGCTGAAGGTGCGGCACAGCCTTCCTGACGAGATCGGCTTGCCATATCGGCACAACCGTATCCAGTTGACCCCAGATCGCGCCGACCGGAACGCCCTGCTTGCCGACTGTTTCATATTCCGCCTGAAGCGTAGTCAACGGGAAGTGGCGCATGGTGGAAACCATCGCGCGCAAAAAGCCCTTGTATGAAATCTGCTCGTCATAGCGCTCGACAATGTCGGGGATAATCGGTCCCTGATTGTGGGCCTGTGACATGCCGTTTTTCATCAAAGTCCGGCCAAACGTGCCCATGAACCACTCACCGAACACGGGGATTTTCATCATGCCGATCATTTTGGTGGTCAATCCATCCGGATCGCTGAAACCCGCCGGCGCAAACAGCATCAGCTTTTTCACCGCCCCCGAATGACGGGCCATATAGTTTACAACCACAGCGCCGCCCATGGAGTACCCGACCAGATTGAACGGTTGGTCTACGCCCTGGCTTTTCAGCAAATCGACCAGTTGGCGGTCAAAAAACGCCGCCGTGTGGTCGGCATCGGGTCGGTCACTCCAGCCACGACCGTACAGGTCATAAGTCAGGACGCGCAGTCCGGCGCCGGTCATATGATCCAGCAACCCCTTCCAGACAAAAGAAGGGGATGAAAGGCCATGCACCATGACAGTGACGTCCCCACTTTCCGGACCATGCCACTGATAGTGCACCTGGCCATCGCTGAGAGCTACAAAGTTACCAGGCGCCATTTCGCGCGCCGCGTCGTCCAGTTCAACCAGACTGCTTTGGGCGAAAAAATATGCCCCCGTTGCAGCAGCGAAAAGAACGACAAGGAAATAGCCAATCCACTTGAAAACCTTCACAAAATTTCTCCCACTAAAAATGTATTTCGGCAGAGCCCGGCACCCCTTTGGTCGCCTCCTTTGACGAAATCAAAACCGTGACCACAAGATTTCTATTCCAGTATCAGTTGCCGGGTGACCTGAAAGACGATCGACGGCTTGCCGTCAATCACTCGCAGCAATCGATAGCCGCCACGATACAGGCCGGGCAGCCAGGGATTATTTGATTTCTGTACCTTGCCGACATACTTGAGCCAGTCGGCCTTTGATTTAGTGGCCGGTTTGCCGCGGTGAGCGATGAAGCGTTTGCCATCGGGTCCGACCACAACGAATTCCTCAACGTCTCCGACTTGCAGTCCAAAAATCTGCACCCAGAAGAACAGGCGTGCGCCATCACGCGGCAGCCTCAAGGCGTCATGCAGGCCTTCGTATATATCCGGCATTTTCGGGGCTGTGGCAGCAAAGCCTGCACGAACGACGCCGCTGCTGCGATAAGGCAGGGCGCGGCGGGCTGCTGCCGTCCACAGGCCCGGACCGCTGCGCTCGCAGTGATCGGTCGACGTGACCTCAAGACCGACAAAGGGGTCGATAATCCGGTTGTCGTGGCGCAACGACAAATGAACATGCGGGAAGTTTGTATTGCCCGACATACCGATCAGGCCCAGGGTTTCGCCGGCGTTCAGGCGCTGGCCCATAACCACGCTGACGCTGCCTGTGCGCATATGACAATACTGCGTTGTCCAACCGCTGCCATGATCGAGCACAACGCCATTGCCACATTCGCGGCCCTTGACACTTTCCGGGCGGAAACCCTCGATTTCATGTTCCGGGTAATCATTGCGCAGCCCGATTACCTTGCCTCGCGCGGAAGCCCGGACGGTGACGCCCCGGCGCATTTTTCGCAAATCGGTAACGCGGAAATCGGTGCCCTTGTGCCCGTCGTAACTCAGCTCGCCACACCTGTAATCTCGGGCCTCCGGGCCGGGGTCACGGTCGGCATAGTTCTGTACGATGCAAGGGGCGGCGGTGCCACACTCCAGCGGCAGCGAGAGTGAGGGCGGTTGGCCCGCAGCATGGGCAGGCGCACTGCCGACGAACACCCCCACCAGCAGGAGCTGGCAGAACGTGGTCGCCAGACCGGGTTTATTCAGCGCCCACCAAGTCGCAAGCCTGTTCAAGCGCTTCGAGGCGGGTTTCGAAAATGGCCTCGGCGCCGAGCGTGTCCAGCACATTGAGCTTCTCCAGGATGATCCGCACATCTTCGCACAGGCCGACCAGCAATACCGATTTTTCCTGTTCCTGAACCTGCAGGATCATCGCTTCCAGGGCAATGCCCGAGGTGCTGTCGATAAAGGGCACTTCCGTCAGATCGACCACCAGAACATCATACTGGTCCGCATCGCCAAGTTTCTGCGCGATATCGCGGGCCGCCCCAAAACTCATCGGGCCCTCGACACGGATCAGCACCAGCCGGTCCTGGCAGCGATCAAAGGCGACGATCTCGGCCTGGCTCAGAGTGTCGTAGGCTTCTTCGCCCGAGAGCTTTTTGGTATTGGCGATTTGCAAATCCGCCATGCGTTTGGTCAGCAACAGGCTGGCCAGCACAATGCCGACAGCCACGGCGGTAATCAGATCAACGAACACCGTCAGTACAACGACGATCAACATAAAGGATATGCCGGCGAACGGTGCCCGGCGGATGCGGCGCAGGTAGCCCCAGTCGATGATGTCGATGCCGACCTTTATCAGGATACCGGCCAGTACGGCGTGCGGGATGTGTGAGGCCAGCGGGCCAAGTCCAAGGGCGATGGCCAGCAGCACCAGGGCATGCAAGGCACCGGACAAGGGCGTTCTGCCGCCTGAGCGTACGTTGACCACCGTGCGCATGGTCGCGCCGGCTCCGGGGATGGCGCCAAACAGTCCGGCGATAATATTGCCAATACCCTGGCCAAACAGTTCCCGGTCAGAATGATGTGTGGTTTTGGTCACGCTGTCGGCAACCAGCGATGTCAGCAAGCTATCGATTGAGCCGAGCAGGGCCAATATGCCCGCCGACATGATCATATCGAGCAGCAGCGAAAAGTGCAGAACCGGCATCCGGATTTCCGGCAATCCCACCGGGATGTCTCCCAGCGTTGATGCGCCATCAAATACGGTCAGCACCAGCAGCGTGCCGACAAACAGAGCGATCAGGGCGGGCGGCACCAGACGCGCCAGTTTCGCCGGAGTAAGCCAGGCAATGCCCAGCGCGATCAGGCCAACGATCGCGGCATCCCAGACCGGGGAGGCCAGAAATTCAGGCAGGGTGAGCACGACTTTGACGACGCCACCGCCCGGTGAGGCATGCCCGATCAACGGGCCGAGCTGCAGAATGATGATGATCAGACCGATACCCGTCATGAAGCCGGAAATAACCGGGTAGGGCACCAGCGTGATGTAGCGGCCCAGTTTCAGCGCCGCGAAACCGATCTGAAAAGCGCCGGCCATCATGACAACGGTAAAGGCGAGACCGGGCTCGCCCGCGTATTGTGTGATGATGCCGGCCATAACGACCGTCATGGGGCCGGTCGGGCCGGAAACCTGGGACGGTGTGCCGCCGAACAGCGCCGCAAACAGGCCGACAAAAATGGCCCCGTAAAGTCCGGCGGCCGGTCCGGCACCCGAAGCAACGCCGAAAGCCAGCGCGAGCGGCAAAGCGACAACGGCTGCGGTCAATCCACCAAAAAGGTCACCACGAAGATTGTCGAAGTGTAAGCCGTGAATAAACTTCATCAAGTGAACCCGCGCGTTCGGTCGTCAATAAGACTGGTGTGGTCAGACTAGCAGACGTTCAGGCCGCGTGGGAGTTTGCATTTTCTGTCAGCAGAGCAAACAGTGCGTCTGATTCGTCGGCTCCCCGCAGCTTTTCGCAAATGCCTTTGTCGCGCAAAAGTCGGGAGACCCGGGCCAGCGCCTTCAGATGATCGGCACCCGCTTCTTCCGGGGCCAGCAGCAAAAAGATCAGATCGACGGGTTGCTCGTCGATCGCCTCAAAATCAACTGACACTTCGAGGCGGGCAAAGATGCCGTGAAGCTTGTCGATGGCCGAGAGTTTGCCGTGTGGAATGGCGATGCCGCTGCCGACACCTGTGGTGCCGAGGCGTTCACGTTCGAGCAGAACATCAAAGATCGCGCGTTCCTGCGCACCGGTAATACCAGCGGCGCGCTGGGCAAGCTCCTGTAGAGCCTGTTTCTTGCTGCTGACCTTGAGATTGGCGACAACGCCGTCCGGTATCAGGATATCAACGATTTCCATCGTCCGGTCCATCTGTTGAGGTTGTCGCGGCGGTGTCGATCCAGCCGACATTGCCATCCTGGCGGCGGTAGACGACATTAAGGCCGCCATTTGCGCTGTTGTGGAACATCAGGACGGGGGCGTCCGCCAGATCCATGCGCATGACCGCTTCGCCGACCGTCACGGTGGGGAGTTCGGTCGTCGTCTCTGCAATGATCAGCGGGCCGCCATCCGGAGTTTCCCCGGTTTCTTCATCTTCCGGCGCCAGCACATAGGACTGCGCCATGGTCGTTTGACCTTTGGGCGATTTGTGATGATCGCGCAGACGGCGCTTGTAACGGCGCAGCTGTTTTTCCATGCGCTCAAGCGCGTTGTCGAAACTGACGAGGGCATCCTCCGCTTCGCCGCGCGATTGCAATGTCATGCCGGTGCCGACGTGGACCGAACAATCAGCACGAAATCCCTGGCCTTCCCGTGTGAACACGACATGGCCTTCAATTGAATTGGCAAAATATTTGGAAACGCTCTCGGGGAACTGGTCTCCGACATGCCCACGCAGGCTGTCGCCAACGTCCATGCCCTTGCCTGTAACTGTTATCTGCATAAGTTTTCGTCCCGGATCCTTAAAAACCAAGCCGGATGAATTTTTGCTGTATTGCCTGAAGCCCTGATCTCAGGGTGCGCGGAAAATAGTTCTGCCCATGAAGGCTGTCAACCATTACTGCCAGAGCACTGATTCCAGTTCATTTTTCATTGACCAATAAACCGGGCAGTTACCTTGAAATATTGCCCGATCCGGCTTCAAGCCTGCATCTTTTTCTGTCGTCTTCGCTCGACAGAAGACGGAATTCTAAGGGCTTCGCGGTATTTGGCGACGGTTCGCCTTGCGATATCCATGCCCTGAGCACGCAACAAATCAACGATCTTGTCATCAGATAAGATGGCGTTGATTTTTTCATTGTCAATCAATTCGCGGATGCGATCACGGACAGATTCGGCAGAATGGGCCTCACCGCCGGATGACGAGGCAATCGACGAGGTGAAAAAATATTTCATCGGGTAGATGCCGCGCGGGGTCGCGAGGTATTTGTTGGCCGTCACGCGACTGACCGTGCTTTCGTGCATTTCGATCACTTCGGCGATATCACGCAAATTCAGCGGCTTGAGGTGGCGCACACCCCGTGCCAGAAAGGCATCTTGCTGGCGCACCAGTTCAGTACCGACGCGCAGGATGGTGTTGGCCCGCTGATCAAGCGACTTGACCAGCCAGTTGGCCGAATTGAGCTGGTCGGTGACGTAGGCCTTGTCTTCCTCGCGCATCGCCGTACCGTTGATTTTGGCGTGATAGCGCATGTTAACCAGAACTTTGGGCAAGGTCTCACTGTTGAGTTCGACCAGCCAGCCGCCACCGGGATTGGGCCGGACAAAGACATCCGGGATCACGGGCTGGACGATTTCACTGCCAAACGCCAATCCCGGTTTCGGGTTCAGGGCCTTGATCTCGCCAACCATTTCGGCGATGTCCTCGGCATCAACCTGACAAATCTTTGCCAGTTGGGCCAGTTCGTGTTTGGCCAGCAGTTCAAGGTTATCAAGAAAAAGCGCCATCGCCGGGTCGTATCGGTTCAGCTCTTTAAGCTGTATCGCCAGGCATTCCTGCAGGTCGCGGGCAAAAACCCCGGACGGATCAAAGGTTTGCAATCGGGCAAGTGTGGCTTCGACTTGCTCCAATGGACAGCCCACCATTTCGGCAACATTGTCCAGTTCGCCGCCGAGATAGCCGGATTCATCAACCATATCGATCAGGTGTACCCCGATCAGCCGGTCGACCGGGTCTTCAACGTCGACATTAAGCTGGGCCTGCAGGTGATCGGCCAGTGACAGGACTTCAGCCATATTCTGGTCAACGCCAAAATCGTTGCCGGCAAAATCGCTGGTGCCGCCACTGCCCGAGATCAGATTGCCACCGAGTTCCTGACTGGAAGTATCCGGCGCCGGGGCAATATCCGGCGCGTCAGGCTCATACATGTCCCCTTCCGCGACGTCGAACGGGCTTTCGTTCTCGGCCGGGATAGTTTCGGGCGAAGACATTTCAACAGCATCGCGCTCGGCAGGTTCACTGGTACCGTCAGCGGCGTTGCCCGGTTCGCCATCGCCACCGTCGCTGGCTTCGTTTGATGCCGCTGCCTCGCCGTCGCCCGTGTTTTCGGTGACGTCACCACGCTCCGGTGCGTTCGGATCGATATGTTCCAGCAAGGGATTTTTTTCGACTTCGAGCTCGACGTATTCGGCTAATTCGAGATTTGTGAACTGCAGCAGTTTGATGGCCTGCTGCAATTGCGGCGTCATGACCAGATGCTGGCCTTGACGAAGCTCGAATTTGGGTGTCATCGCCATCAGCTAGAATTCACCCGTCAAAGCCTGAACTACCATCCACTAACTACCATCAAAGACTGAATCGCTCACCAAGATAGACCCGGCGTACGTCTTCATGGGCGACGATTTCGGACGGTGCGCCTTCCATCAGCACACGCCCTTCGTGAATGATATAGGCGCGATCGATGATATCGAGCGTTTCGCGCACATTGTGGTCCGTGATCAAAACGCCGATCCCCCTGTCTTTAAGGTGGGAGACCAGGTCGCGAATGTCACCGACGGCGATGGGATCAATGCCGGCCAGAGGTTCGTCCAGCAGCATGAAGCTCGGCCGAGAAGCCAGGGCGCGGGCAATTTCGACGCGACGACGTTCGCCGCCGGAGAGCGCAATCGCCGGCGTGCGCCGAAGATGCAGAATTGAGAATTCCGCCAGAAGGTCGTCCAGCATCGCTTCGCGTAAATCACGGATCGGCTCCACCACTTCAAGAACGGCCCTCAGATTGTTTTCAACCGTCAGACCCCGAAAAATTGACGCTTCCTGGGGCAGATAGCCAATGCCCATCCGTGCCCGGCGGTACATCGGCAATTCAGTAATATCGTGCCCATCAAGTGAAATGGTGCCGTAGTCCGCCGCAATCAAACCCATAATGATATAAAAACTGGTTGTCTTGCCGGCACCGTTCGGTCCCAGCAGTCCCACAGCCTCGCCGCGTTTGACCGAAATGCTGACATCGCGCAGAACCGGGCGGCGTTTGAAGCTTTTGCCTATCGTTGTTGCAGACAAGCCATGATTTTCAGCAATAAGTCGCGGTCCACCCGAATGCTCTGTCCCGGCTGCCGATGTAGCTCCACTGTCTGTTTCCGTGGGAACTTTGATTTCCTCACTCATTTGGGCGCATCTTTACTCTACTGACGTCTGCACAGACCTGGGCGACTTGTGCGGTTATTGCGCGGGTTTCTTGTTCGGCACAAACAGGCCGCGAACCCGTCCGCCACTCGCGCTGGTTCCACCTTCTACTTTGCTCTTTCCCGTCGTCAGGTTCAATACCAATCGATTGCCGCGAATAACGTTCTTGTCACGTGTCAGCACGACATTGCCGTTCATAATGATCAGGCCCTTGTCGACATCATAGACGCTGCTGTCGCCTTGCGCAGTCTGGCCGGGGGAAGAAAAGAAAACCTTTCCCGTCGCATTGATCAGCGAAATGGCACCCTGCACTGCAGCGTCGCCTTGTTGGGGGCGGTAGTGAACTTCAAGGATATTGGCGCGCAGCCTGATTCCGCCCTGCGTCGCCTGCACATTGCCGCTGAAAGTTGCGAGATTCTTGTCTTGCTGAACTTCAAGCGTATCTGCCGCGATTTCGATGGGCAAACTGGAATCATGGCGTGTTGTCAAACTGGATTGTGCCCAGGCGGGTGAGAGCATTAATACCAGGCTGGCAAAAAACAGGACACGCAGGGAATGAAGGAATGACATAAAGAACTGGCTCGCTCTCGTTAGGGGAAGTGTCGACCGGATAATCATTGGCGCGGCGGCTCGATGTTAAGTTTGACGTCGCCTTCAAAAATCAAATTGTTTCCCTTGTCGCTGAAACGAAACGATTTGGCGCTCAAAAGTCCAAATGGACCCTGGCCGTTGACGGCCTGATTACTCACGGCCCGGTTGGCGGCGAGATCAACGGTGGTATCCCCGGCATGGAATTCGTAACCGAGGTCGGAAAAAACGTCGACGGGCCCGACCAGTTCAAGGCGATCATCGATGCGAAAATATACGCCCTTGTCAGCGGTCATTGTCACCCAGGTTCCAGAACCCAGCGTCATGTCGGCCTGCAACATATTCAGTGTAATCGTGTCGGCGGAAGCATTTGATTGTGATGCCGTCGTCGCCGTGATGACGTAGGGCCGGTTGGCGGCGTCCGTGCCGACAAAACGGGCGTTGGACATGCCGGTGATGCCATCTGCGTCTTCGCCGATATTGGCAAAGGTTAACTGAAAGCTTTCATTGCCGGGTTGCAGGCTGGGCCAGATCAGAACAAGCACGACCAGCAACAAGGCGACGACGGGCAGGCCGACTTTCATCATATTGACGAAGCGGCTGTATCCCGAACCGACGTTTTGTATTGTGCCCCGCAACGGAACCAGGCGATCGAGAGCGGACTTTCTGGCCTCGTCGGCCGCGTTGGTGTCGAGCGTGGGTGCAATCACCGTCACGCCACTCCGGCTCTCAGACAATCATGCAAATGAATGATGCCGACAACCCGGGCATCGGACATGTCCTCGGTTTCAACGACAAACAGGCTGGTGATGTTATCGGTACTCATGCGGCCCAGCGCCTCTGCGGCCAGGGCACTGGCGCGAATGGACTTGGGCGATGGGGTCATGACGTCGGCAGCGGATTTGGTCAGGAATTCAGCCGACATGTGACGACGCAAATCGCCATCCGTGATCACACCGGACAGCACACCGTTTTCGACGACGCCGACGCAGCCGAAACTTTTGCCCGACATTTCAATGATCACCTCGGACATCGGGCGATCAGGTGAGGTCGTCGGGATGGCGTTACCGGTATGCATGATGTCGGAAATCCGTGTTAACGATTTTCCAAGCTGGCCACCGGGATGAAGGATTTGAAACTGATCGCTGGAAAACCCGAGACGCTCGAGCAAGGCGACGGTGAGCGCATCGCCCAGCGCCAGTGTCACTGTCGTCGAGGTTGTGGGCGCCAGTCCCATGGGACAGGCCTCCGGTGTCGGTGGCAGGACCAGGGCGATATCTGCGGCATCGCCCAGCGTGCTGCTATCTCGCCCGACAATGGCAATCAGCGGAATGGCGTGCCGCCGGGTGTAGGCGACGATATCGGCAAGTTCAGGTGTTTTGCCGGAATTTGACAGGATCAAGACGGCATCGTCAGCGGTAATCATGCCGAGGTCACCATGACTGGCTTCTGCCGGGTGGACGAACAAGGCAGGCGTGCCGGTCGAGGCCATGCTGGCGGCAATCTTGCGCGCGATGTGCCCGCTTTTGCCCATGCCGCTGATAATCACCCGGCCCTTGGCGTTGGCAAGGATGTCGACGGCATCGACAAATTTGCCGTCCAGCGAGGCGCTCAGGGCACCGAGCCCCTCGGCTTCAAGATGCAGCACGCGGCGCGCCACTTCAATATCAGGGGCGACGGCCGTGTCGGCAGAGGCGGTTTCACTGGTAGCGGTATTTGGTTGTTCGCGGGTCATCGGTAACGATGTCTCCGGTAAAAAATTCAGGCACCGGTTCGGCGCAATGGACCAAGGGGGCAAGTATGCTGAATATGCGTCGATATATCAACAATATGGCTGAATTTCGCCGATTGCGACCGGGCGCAGCTTAGTGGGCGAAAATATCGACTTCTGGCCATCCGGCGAGATCAAGCTCGGCGCGCGTCGGCAAAAAGCCGAAACAGGCCTGTGCCATTTCCGTGCGGTTTTCCCGCGCCAGTTTGGCTTCGAGAATTTCATGCAGGGCGTGCAGGTAAAGCACATCCGAGGCTGCGTACTCGATTTGCTCTGGTGTCAGCTCTTCCGCGGCCCAGTCCGATGACTGTTGCTGTTTGGAAAGATCGACGCCGAGTAATTCACGACAAAGGTCCTTGAGACCGTGTCGGTCAGTGTAGGTCCGGGTTAGTTTGGAGGCGATTTTGGTGCAATAAACCGGTGCGACCTTGGCATCGATGTACATGCCCAGCACCGCGACATCAAAACGCGCGAAATGAAACAGCTTCAGAACCGCCGGTTCTTCCAGCAAGGCCTTGAGGTTGGGCGCGTTAATGCCGTCTTTGGGGATTTGCAGGACGTGGGCGTCACCGTCGCCCGCCGACAACTGGACAACGCAAAGCCGGTCCCGATGCGGGTGAAGACCAAGTGTTTCCGTATCAATGGCAACGATTGCACCCAGATCAAGATCGTCCGGAAGATCGCCCCGATGAAGATGAATTGTCATATCCGCGATACCATCGAGTTTGCCAACAAATACGTTCATCATTGTCTATGTGAAACAATAATGGGTCTATGCCAATCAAGAATGGTGCCCAGGAGAAGACTCGAACTTCCACGACCTTGCGATCACTGACACCTGAAGCCAGCGCGTCTACCAATTCCGCCACCTGGGCATCTTGTGGCACATAGAAACGGTTGGATAATCTGCCGGGCGCGGGAAGTCAAGCGTGGCGCAAAAGAATCACAATTTCCCACCTGGTCAAAAGTCATTCACGCCATCCGCCGGAGGGGCTATGATAGTTTGGTTAAGTGAAAGTAACAGGTTTGTTGGAGAGATCGGGACATGACGCAAGGCAATCGGGCGGGCACGCCTAAACTGGTTACGGTATTCGGCGGTACGGGCTTCATTGGCCGTCACGTCATCCGACGTCTTGCCGCCGAGGGCACTCGCGTTCGCGTTGCTGTGCGTGATCCTGAAGCCGGCATGTTTCTCAAACCCATGGGCGATGTGGGTCAAATCGAACTTTTCCAGGCCAACCTGCGCGATGACGCATCCGTAGCACGAGCCGTCGCCGGTGCCGATCAGGTCGTGATTTCAGTCGGTCTGCTGTTTGAAGGCGGTCGCCAGACCTTCGAGGCCGTTCACGTCGACGGTGTCGGCCGCGTCTCGCGAGCGGCAAGCGATGCCGGTGTCGGCAAACTGGTTCATATCTCGGCACTGGGCGCCGATGAAAAGGGGCGCTCGGCCTACAGCCGGACCAAGGCTGCCGGCGAAGCGGCAATCCGCGAAGCGTTTCCGGGCGCGACGATATTCCAGCCCAGCGTTGTCTTCGGGCCCGAGGATAATTTTTTCAATCAGCTCGGTGCCATGGCGAGCCTGTCGCCGATCATGCCGATTTTCGCCCGCAGCATGTTTGATTTCGAAGGCGCGAAGTTCCAGCCGGTTTTTGTTGGCGATGTTGCCAGCGCCATTATCCAGGTTCTGAACGGTGACGATGCCGTGGGCGAAACGCTCGAGCTCGGCGGGCCGGAAGTGTTGTCATGGCGGGCCCTGGTCGAGTTTGTTTTGCAGGCAACGATGCGCAATCGACTGATGGTGCCCTTCCTGATTTCCCTCATGAAGGTCTTCGCCTTTTTCCTCGAGATGTTGCCCAGCCCGACGTTGACCCGTGATCAACTGCGCTCGATGGAAGTCGACAACGTGCTTTCCGGGGCCGGCAACGGTTTGGAAAAACTCGGAATCACACCAACGCCGATGGAAGCGGTCGTGCCGGGCTACCTCGCGCGCTATCAACGGCCCGGTCGCCGGCGCGGCTTGCAGCACGAATAAATCCGAACGTCGGGATCAGGGCGATTCCGACTTAAACGGAATCGCTTCTGCATTGATATTTGGCGCACACTTTGAGTTTAAGGCAACGCTGCGTTTCCGTTAAACCCGGAAACGCTCTAGGTGGAATAAACCCACCAGAGCAGGCCGCCACCGAGGGCCAGCCGGTAAATCACGAACAGGGTAAACCCGGCGTGACGCAGCCAGTACATCAGCGCGGCGATTGAGGCCAGCGCGGTGATGAAAGCCAGCACGGCCGCGATCACGGCATCCGAGTTCAACGCCAGTTGTCCGGTTTCATAAAGTTCGCGGCCTTCCAGAATGCCGGCAGCGAGAATAACCGGGATCGCTATCAACATCGAAAAGTGTGCCGCCGCCCGGGGTTCAAACCCGAGGAACCGCGCCGCTGTCATGGTGATGCCCGAGCGGCTGGTGCCGGGGATCAGGGCCAGAACCTGAGCCAGACCTATCGTGAGCGCCGAGACAGCCGTCATGTGTTCCATACGGCGAATAGTCATGCCGATCCGGTCGGCGACAAACAGCAAGACACCAAAAATGATACTGGTCCAGCCGATGACTTCTGCCGTGCGCAGATATTTGTAATAACCCGAACCGGACAAAAACCAGCCGGCGATAACGACCGGGATGGTGCATATGATCAGATAAAACGCGAGGCGGCTTGCCGGCGTGCTGCGGCCACCGATCAATTGCAGGCTACCCAGCGCCACGGACGCGACATCGCGCCAGAAATAAAGCACGACGGCAAACAGCGTGCCGACATGAACGGCGACGTCCATCGCCAGGCCCTGATCGGGCCAGCTCGTGAGCACAGGCACCAGCGCCAGATGCCCTGACGACGAAATCGGCAGGAATTCGGTGATCCCCTGAACGATGGCGAGTACGGTAACTTGAAGCAGGCTCACAAAAGTCTCTTCATTCCGTTATGGCAGAAAAGCCGTGATCAGATCGCGATAATAAAGTGCGTACGAAGAAAATTTATAGATTATGTAAGTACTTATAGCACCTGGTGGCGATTGTGCCAATTGGTCCGATTGCCGACAAACAGGATTTGCAGGTGCCGGCCATCGCTGTATGTTCAGGATAGCAGGCATGGATAATATTGGCATTTGATGCGCACTCTCTATCACCTCTGGTTGTCGCCGATTTCGCGCAAGGTCCGGTTGGTCCTCGGCGAAAAAGGCCTTGAAGCTGATCTCATTGTCGAAAAAATATGGGAGCGGCGGGAAGCCTATCTGGCGCTGAACCCGGCTGGCACCATTCCCCTGTTGCTCGACGAAGACGGCACGTCGGTGGCAGATTCAGCGGCGATCTGCGAATACCTTGATGAGGTTTACCCTGAGCCCCCGGTGATTGGACGGGATCCGGCCACGCGCGCCGAGGTCCGCCGGCTTGTCGCCTGGTTCGATCAAAAATTTCAGGACGAGGTTTCGGCCAACCTGCTCGACCAAAAAGTCTGGCGACGTTTTATGGGGCTCGGTCAACCGGACTCAGAGGCCATTCGCGCCGGTCATTACAATCTGCATACCCACCTCGATTACATTGGCTGGCTGACGGAGCGGCGCAACTGGCTCGGCGGTGAGGACTATAGTCTGGCCGACATGGCCGCGGCCGCGCACATCAGCTGCCTCGATTATCTCGGCGACGTGCCGTGGGAAGATCACGCGGGTGCGCGGGACTGGTACGCCCGGATCAAGTCTCGCCCGACCTTCCGACCCTTGCTGGCCGATCACATTCCAGGCTTGCCGCCACCGAAACATTATGCTGATCTGGATTTCTGATTAGCGAATTTGAGTTTTGATTTCGTCCGGCGACGGAACCGTGGAGGGACAGCCGGAGATGAATAATGATTTGGAAATGTCCATCAGGCGTGAAGCCGAAGCCATGGGATTTGTCGCCATTGGCTTTGCTGCGGCTGATGCTTTGTCGGTGCGCCGGGCCGGCGACGGATCAGTCCGCCGGGCCGGCGACGACCTCAATCAGTTCCTCAGCGAAGAGCGTCACGGCGATATGGACTGGCTGGCCCGCCATGCCGACCGGCGCAGCGATCCCCTGACGCTGTGGCCCGAGGTCAAAAGTGTAATTTCGCTCGGTTTGTCATACGCCATGCCCGGCGATCCGCTCAAGCTTACCGGCCTGCCGGAACGCGGCAATATTTCGATTTACGCCCGGGGCCGGGATTATCACGACGTCATGAAAAGCCGTCTGAAAAGGCTGGCGCGCTGGATCGTCGAGCAAAGCGCGGCGGAGGTAAAAGTCTTTGTTGATACCGCACCCGTGATGGAAAAGCCGCTGGGCCAGGCGGCAGGCGTTGGCTGGCAGGGACGGCATACCAATCTGGTTTCGCGCCAGCACGGTTCGTGGCTGTTTCTTGGCGAAATCTACACCACGCTGGAGCTGCAACCGGATGAGGCGCACGAAGATCGCTGCGGCAGTTGCCGTGCCTGCATCGATGCTTGCCCGACCAACGCGCTGTCCGAAGATGGCAAGATGGATGCCCGGGCCTGCATCTCCTATCTGACAATTGAACATGCCGGTGACATCGATCCGCAATATCGCGAAGGCATGGGCAACCGGATTTACGGCTGCGATGATTGTCTTGCAGTTTGTCCGTGGAACAAGTTTGCCGAACCAACCGACGAAGTGGCTTTCCTGCCGCGCATCGAATTCACCGCACCCCGGTTGTCCGACTACGTCCAGCTTGATGACGCCGCGTTTCGCCAGGTTTTTTCAGGCTCGCCGATCAAACGAACCGGGCGCGACCGCTTTGTCCGAAACGTGCTGATCGCCATCGGTAATTCCGGGTTGGCGAATTTGCGAAAATATGCCGAGCAAAGACTCGCTGACGAAAGTGACATCGTGCGCGAGGCCGCTGAATGGGCTGTCTTGAAGCTCGGGCAAAAAAAAGCCCCCGCGTAAAAACGCGGGGGAAGTTTTAGCAGGGAGGGACTGGCAGGGAGGGTGCCAGTCGCCGGCGCGATGTGCGCGCCGGAAGGGAGGTTGGCGAAGCAAACCCCGACGATCTTAGGGGCGGGGGGCCACTTGTAAGAACAGGCCGGGGTCGCTTTCGCCACGTATGATTAAACAGGTTGCGTGTATCGGGTATATTTCAGATACGGCCCAAATTGTTTCTATTGTGTAATAAATAATTCTTCCATGCTGTGCATGATTGCTGAATTCATCAACTATACATATGGCTAAATTGATCCAGATGACTGTAAATAAACAACAATCCGCAAAACTGTTCTGTTTTGGCCTTGGCTACACGGCCGAGGTTTTTGGCCGCAGGCTGATGTCCGAAGGCTGGCAAGTCGCCGGCACCTGCCGCGAGCCGGCGCGGGCAGAGACGCTCAGAAAAGCGGGTATGGAGGTGCACCTGTTTGATCGCGACCAGCCGCTCGCCGAGGCGGCTGAAATCCTCGCCGACGTCGATTGTCTGCTGTCGTCCGTGCCGCCTGATGCCGATGGCGATGCCGTACTTGATCTGCATGGCGATGACATCACGGCAGCAGGTGCAAACTTCGGATGGATTGGCTATCTCTCGACCACCGGCGTTTATGGCACGCGCGACGGCGGCTGGGTCGATGAACGATCAGAGCGGCGGCCCGGTGCCGAGCGCTCGCGACGCCGGGTTGCGGCGGAAGATCGATGGCAGGCGCTGGGCGCGCACCTCTTCCGCCTCGCCGGCATTTACGGACCGGGACGAAGTGTCTTCGATCAGATAAAAGCAGGTCGGGCCCGGCGCATTCATCGACCGGAGCAGGTCTTCAGTCGCATTCACGTCGAAGACGTCGCCACCATTTTGCAGGCGTCCATGGATCACCCGCTGGCCGGGTCTGCCTACAATGTTTGCGACAATGAAGCGGCACCGCCGGCCGACGTCATCACTCACGCTTGCGATTTGCTGGGCATTGAACCGCCGCCCCTGGTGCCCTTTGAAGAGGCAGACCTCTCGGACATGGCCCTGACCTTCTGGGCTGATAACAAGCGCGTGCGCAACGACCGCCTCAGACAGGACCTCGGCGTTGAATTGAAGTATCCCGATTACCGCAGCGGCCTCGCGGCCATTCTCAAAGAAGTTTGAGCTCCGACAGACGCATTGCCAGGTCATTCGGGCCGGTGAAGTGAATGCCCGTCATGCCAAGCGCCTCAGCGGCGACGATATTGTCGGCGCGATCATCAATAAAAACGGCGCGGTCAAGGCGCACGCCATGATCGTTCAGGCGGTGATAAATTTTGGCCTCCGGCTTGGCCACGCCTTCGTAGCCCGAGACAACGAGGCCATCGAATAATTTGAGAAATTCGAATTGTTCAACGGCGAAGGGCCAGGTGTCGCGCGACCAGTTGCTCAGGACATAGAGCGGCACATCCCTTGACTTAAGCTCGCGCAAGATTTCGACAGTGCCTTCGATCGGGCCACCCACCATCTCCTGCCAGCGATCGCGAAAATCACGAATAGCTGCGGCGTACGCCGGATGTTCGCCGGCCAGTTCGGCAACGCAGTCGTCCAGCGGACGACCGGCATCGCTCTGGATGATCCAGTCAGAATTGCAGATATCGCGCAGAAAGGTCTCGACCTCGTCCTCGCTGTCAAAAATCTTGCGATAAAGATAGCGCGGGTCCCAGTCGACCAGCACGCCGCCCAGATCAAACACCACGTAACTGATCGAACTCATGTCGTGACTTTTTGACAAAGCGCCTCGACGGTTGTAGTCAGGCGTTCGATGTCGTCGGGTTCAGACAGTCTGTGATCGCCGTGCTTGACTAGCGACAAAGTGACGTCTTTCGATTTCAGCGATTGCACAATCGTCAGGGCGTGCTGCCACGGCACATCAGGGTCTTCCATGCCGTGCAGGATGCGCACCGGGCAGTCCAGCTCAATACCGTCGTCGAGGATCATGTGATTGTCGCCTTCCTCGATCAGCTGCATGGTGATGGTGTAGGGCTCATCATCGTACTGGCTGGGCTCAAGATAGACGCCATCGCGTCGCAGGGTTTCCCGTATGTCCTCGTCAAAGCCATCCCACATCAGCCGGCGGGTAAAATCAGGGGCAGGTGCCACGCCGATCAGACCGGCGACACGGTCGGGCCGGGCGAGGGCTGTGAGAAACATGATCCAGCCGCCCATGCTGGAGCCCACAAGGATTTGCGGACCTTCGGTGATTTCATCGAGCACCGCCAGGGCGTCATCCCGCCAGCGCCCGATGGTGCCGTCAGCGAAGGCACCGGAGGACTGGCCATGTCCGAGATAGTCAAAGCGAACAAAGGCGCGCCCGGCATCCCGGCAGCTTTGTTCAAGGGCTGTCGCCTTGGTGCCCGTCATATCGGACATAAAACCGCCCAAAAAGATCACGCCTGGTGACTTGCCTGATCGGGCGTGATAGGCGATGGTCGCGCCATCGGGACGTGTCAGGAAATCTGCCACTGGTTCGCTGGTCATCCGGGTACTTTCTTATCGTCTGTTAAATTGCTCAAAAGGGTCGTTCATTGAATTCGCAGAATTCGCCAACTGCCGACAATACTGCACAGGTGCGCGACAAAAGCGCACCGGTGATTTTACAGGTATTGCCGGCACTTGAAACCGGTGGTGTCGAGCGCACCACGGTCGACATTGCCAAGACGCTGGGCGAAGCAGGCTGGCGTGCCCTGGTGGTGTCGGAAAGCGGTCGGATGGTGCACGAACTTGATCGCGTCAACGCGGAACATATCAAGCGGCCCATGGCGACAAAGAACCCGATCTTCATCCATCGCAATGCGGCCGAGCTGGCGGCGCTTGTTTTTGATCACGGTGTTGATCTGGTCCATGCCCGCAGCCGGGCTCCGGCGTGGAGTGCCTTGCTGGCAGCTCGACGCATGAAGGTGCCCCTGGTCACGACTTTTCACGGGACTTATGGGCTTAAGGGCCCGTTCAAGCGGCTCTATAATTCGGTCATGACACGTGGCGACCGAGTGATCGCCAATTCGGAATTCATCGCCGATCAAATCCGCACCGAGTATGGCGTCGGCAATGGCGATGACGCCAGCCGTCTGATCACCATCCCGCGTGGCATCGACACCACCCGGTTTTTTAACCCCGCTGCCGTCAGTGCCGAGCGCATCATTCAGCTCGCCAACCAGTGGCGATTGCCCGATGGCCAGCCCGTCGTCATGCTGCCGGGCCGGCTGACGCGCTGGAAAGGTCAGGCCGTACTGATCGAGGCGCTCAAGCATCTCGGGCGGCACGATATTATCTGTCTTCTGGTTGGTGACGATCAGGGCCGCACGGCCTATCGTCAGGAACTCGAAGCCATGGTGCGCCGGTTTGATCTCGAACGCGTTGTGCGCTTCGTCGGCAACTGCAGTGACATGGCGGCAGCCTATATGCTGGCTGACGTCGTGGTTTCAGCCTCAACCGACCCGGAAGCCTTCGGCCGCATCGCTGTCGAGGCCCAGGCCATGGGCCGCCCGGTTATTGCTACCGATCACGGTGGCGCGCGTGAAACCGTACAGCCCGGCAAAACCGGCTGGCTGGTGCCGCCGGGCGATGCCTTGTCGCTGGCCGGATTGTTGCGCCAGGCTTTGACGCTTGAGGCCGACGACCGGGCCGAAATGGCCACGGCGGGGCGTGAAAACGTGCTGCAGAATTTTACCGTCGAGCGCATGGGCCAGCGCACGCTCAACGTCTATCGCGATCTGCTGGGCATGGAAGCCGAACATGACTGATGCCGGTCAAAAACGAATTCTGATTATAAAGCACGGCGCGCTTGGTGATTTTGTGCTGGCCACCGGACCCTTCCAGGCCTTGCGCGAACATCATGCCGACGATCACATCACGCTGCTGACGACACCGTTCTTTGAAGACCTCGCCAGGGACAGCGGATACTTCGACGACATCTGGCTCGACAGCCGCCCCAAGATCTGGCAACCCGGCGCGCTGTGGGAATTTCGCAACCGGCTCAATCGGTCGGGCTTTACGCGGATCTATGATCTGCAGACTTCTGGCCGTTCATCGCTTTATTACAAACTGTTGAAGCAGCCGCGCCCGGAATGGTCAGGTATCGCCGAAGGCTGTGCATTGCCGCACGACAACGCTTTTCGCGACGAGATGCACACGATCGACCGACAGGCTGAGCAACTGGCGATTTGCGGTATCGACAATGTCCCGCCGCCCAACCTCGACTGGCTGCAAGGTGACTCCGGGCGTTTCGAAATGCCGGCGCGATATGCCCTGCTGGTGCCAGGCGGATCGGCTCATCGTCCGGGCAAGCGCTGGCCGGCGACGGCCTACCGCGAACTCAGTCGCCACATGATCGACAAATGCGGCGTGACGCCAGTGCTGATTGGCTCGAAAGACGAGATATCGGTGTGCCAGGAGATCGCTTTCGATTTGCCGCAGGTGCGCGATCTTTGCGGCCGCACGACGCTTGGCGATGTTGTCACACTTGCCCGCGGGGCCGAGGTGACGATTGGCAACGACACTGGACCCATGCACATGATCGCGGTGACGGGCTGTAAATCAGTCGTCTTGTTCAGCACTGATTCCGATCCCGATCTCTGCGCGCCGCGCGGCGACAACGTCACGGTGCTGTCGGCTCTGATGACGGCGGGAATCGCTTTCCTCGATGTTGTCGATAGTGCCGGACTGAATGACGGCGAAGGTGGCGGCATCGTCGCCCGGGTCGTAAAAGTCTAGCTTTCCGCGCAGGCGAGCTTCAGGGTTTGCCAGTCTTCATTGGACAAGGCCGCGCCGCCGGTGTTGCCGGCTTTTTCAAACATTTCCTTGCGCGCTGCCGAGGGCGGGTGACTGGAGATGAACTTCAGAACGTTCTCCAGCTTGCCGGGGTCCGAGGCATGGCGGGCGAAAAAAGCTGCAATGCCGCCCGAGGAAATTCCGGCACCGCGCAACAATTCAATCCCCAACGCATCCGCCGCCGCTTCTGACTCGCGCGAATGCGCCGTATTGACCAACAGCAATCCGGTTGAAGCCGCGATCTCTGTGACCATGCCGCTGTCGGCGATTGTCGAAAGCAAGATCTCGTAACCGAACTGGCGAAAGGCAAATTCTTCCGGATGGCGCAGGATGACGTGGGCGATCTCGTGTGCGAGGACGCCTGCAACTTCCTCGGAACTCTGGGCATTCCTGATCAAGCCGTTCATCACGCGAATTTGCCCGCCCGCCATGGCAAATGCGTTGATCATTTTGGTGTCCAGTACGGCAACGTTCAACAATTCGTTCGCGGGCAGATTTTTTGTCAGCCGCGCCGTCATCCGCTCAAGAATTGCCAGGGGTTCGGTGTTTTCACACTGCTTGCCGAGCAGGGCTTCAATGACTTCGGCTGTTTCGATGCCCAGTTTTTCACGCCAGCTGTCGGGCGCCAGTCTGGCGAACGGCCCGGACAACAAGGGAATGGCGACCAGCAAACCGACCGTCACGCCCACGGCGGCCAGGCCATATCTCCAGGCCTGGGAGTGTGTTTTGCGGGATTTGGCCGTCTCGACGCCGCCTTTGGACAGCAGGCCGAGCGTCGCGAGTTCGTCGACCAGGCCCGGGCTGTCCAGCACAAGACGGGCGTCCGGTGCTTCCGACGTCGAGAGCACGGGTTTTTCGACACCGTCAATCCAGCGCGTATCGACCAGTGGCCAGTGAACAGTCCGGGCGACGTCTGCTGGAAAAACAATCGTCAGCCGGTCAATATCGGCGCGGACTTGCACTTTCGCCGACAGGGCGGAAGTACCGTCAAAGAATTCAGCGGAATGGCCTTGCGCCAAAGCCCCGGATTCAGCCACTAAACGGCCCCCATATCAAAGGCCTCGGCCAGACCTTCGCCGCTGGTGAGGTCATCGTCCAGACTTTGAGCGATTTCAGCGAGATCAAGTTTTCCGTCAACTTGTGTGTACCTGCAAACCCAGCGTGCATACCTCAATTGAGTGAAGGGCAGGCCGAAACCCAGTGTCAAAATCAGGATCAACAGATTGCTGAAACTGAGCCAGACATACGACCAGACCCCGGCCCTGAATTTCAATTCAAGATTTTCAAATGTCGTCAGTTCAACCAACGCCCGGGTTTCGTGCAGCTTGTACCAGATCAGGGCGTAGAAAAAACCGATGAAGGCGACGGGCACCGACAAGGAGAACACCATCGAGATCATCGGATACTCAGCGCCGAGAACGCCGCCGAGATCACTCATGTACGGTACAAATTTGTCATTCAGATCATCCGCCTGAACCTCGTTTTCGGACAGGAAAATGCCCATCTGGTAAAATCCCAGTGCCATGGGAATAAAGAAATAGACGACGCTGATCGTGCCGGGCACGAGGAAGCGCAAGTAGAGTTTTTTCAGCGCGTCTTTTGCCGTTCCGTTGGCGTCAAATCGAAAAAAATTATTGCCGACGTGGGTGTTCCGGATTTTGATCCGCCAAAGTTTCATGTTTTTGTAGGGCATGATCAGGCCGAACAAAATCATCGCCAGGTTCAGACCGACATGCCACAGGCCGTACGTCCAGCTTGAGCCGATTTGCCCGAGGCGGATGCTGCGCCAGCGCGTGCGGGTCAATCGATAACGCCGGGCCCGGTAAGTCGCGACACCGATCAAATAGAGGATTACCAGGGCGACGGCATTGTTGTAGACGATGGCGGCGGTGGCGTCGTGCAACAGGCCGGTCGACTCCAGAGCGATATTCAATCCGGCATAAGGCACGAACACCAGGACAACGATCAGCAAAAAGCCGACGAATAATTCCTTGCCGGTGCCGGTGTATTCCAGGGGTGCTGCAAAAACTTCCGCTTTCGCCCACAGATATCGCCGCACGTTGGTGCGTCCCCAAAATCGATAAAAGCCGAGGGTGATGATGTTCAGCAGCGCGTTCTTGATGACAAGACCGACAATATCACCCGCGCGGCCGGAAAATTCGAGGCTGCCTTCAATCTCGGTGGCATCTCCGTCGGGCACGGCTGGATCGTCGCTCACATTAAATTCTCCGGTCAAATGGGCCTGGCAAATATACTAAAGGTTTGGTAGCGGAATTAATTGTTGAATCAAAGCCAAAACAGAACCACTTGAGCGTGAGGTGGAAAAATGCCCTGATGGCGACAAGGCGCATACGCTGGCTTGACTTAAGGGCGAATCCATTTAGGTTTCGCGCAATCTGAAACCGGATGATCTCATCCGGACCTGAAAACGACTTTGATTGAGAGAACTGGCATGGTTGCCATCACACTTCCCGACGGCAGCGCTCGCGAATTTGACGGCGCGGTGAGCGGTGCAGAAATTGCGGCGGACATCGGTCCGGGCCTTGCCAAGGCAGCCCTTGCGGTCACCGTTGATGGCGAGCTTTGGGACTTGAGCCGGTCCATCGAAGCCAACGCCGAGGTTGCCATTGTCACGGGCAAGAGTGATGACGAGGTGGTCTACGATCTGTTGCGCCATGACGCCGCCCACATTCTTGCCGAAGCGGCCAAGGAGCTATGGCCGGAAATTCAGGTCACCATCGGCCCCTCGATCGTGGACGGTTTTTATTACGATTTTTCACGTAAAGAACCCTTCACGCCGGAAGACCTCGAGAAGATCGAAAAACGCATGCACGAGATCGTCGACCGGGACGAAGCCCTGGTGCGCGAGGTCTGGGCGCGCGATGACGCCGTCGAATACTTCAAAGGCATCAACGAACATTACAAGGCCGAGATCATTGGTGACCTGCCCGAGGATGAGCCGATTACGCTCTACCGCCAGGGCGATTTCCTCGATCTTTGCCGTGGGCCGCATTTGGCCTCAACCAAAACCGTTGGCCACGCTTTCAAGCTGATGAAGCTTGCCGGGGCGTATTGGCGCGGCGATTCAAGAAACGAAATGCTGCAGCGCATCTACGGCACGGCGTGGCGTAACGAAAAAGAACTTAAAGCCTACCTCATGCGGATCGAGGAAGCCGAAAAACGCGATCACCGCCGCCTCGGCAAAGAGATGGATCTTTTCCATTTCCAGGAAGAGGCGGCCGGCATGGCGTTTTGGCACCCCAAGGGCTGGACGCTCTATCGCACGCTGGAAACCTACATGCGGCGCAGGCTCGATAGTGCCGGCTATGCGGAAATCAAAACGCCGCAACTGGTTGATCGCATGTTATGGGAAGCTTCCGGCCACTGGGAGAAGTACCGCGAGCACATGTATGTCTCGGAATCGGAGGAACGCGTCTTCGCGCTCAAACCGATGAACTGCCCGTGCCATGTCCAGGTTTTCCGCCAGGGACTGAAAAGCTATCGCGATCTGCCGTTACGCCTGGCTGAGTTCGGCTCGTGCCACCGCTATGAACCCTCGGGCGCCTTGCATGGCCTGATGCGGGTGCGCGGTTTCGTCCAGGACGACGCCCACATATTCTGCACCGAAGATCAGATTGCTTCCGAGACCAAAAGTTTTTGCGACCTGTTGATGTCGGTCTACAAGGATTTTGGCTTTGAAGACGTCGCCATTCGTTTTTCGGATCGCCCTGACGTCCGGGCGGGGTCCGACGAGGTCTGGGATCAGGCCGAAGGCGCACTGAAAGAAGCGGTCGATGCCGCCGGTTATGAATACGAACTTAATCCGGGTGATGGTGCTTTCTATGGGCCGAAGCTTGATTTTGTCCTGACGGATGCCATCGGGCGTGAATGGCAATGCGGCACCTTGCAGGTCGATTTTGTCCTGCCGGAGCGCCTTGATGCCAATTACATCGGCGAGGACAGTGCCCGGCACCGCCCGGTCATGCTGCACCGCGCCATTCTCGGCTCGCTCGAACGCTTTACCGGCATCCTGATCGAGGAATATGCCGGCAAGTTCCCGCTCTGGCTCGCCCCGCACCAGATTTCGGTTTGTACGATCACCAACGACAGTAACGATTATGCGCTCAAAGTGCATGAGGCGCTGAAGGCCGCCGGCTTGCGCTCGGAGCTCGATATCCGCAACGAAAAGATCAATTTCAAGGTTCGTGAGCATTCACTGGCCAAGGTGCCGGTGATCATTGCTGTGGGCGGGCGTGAAGCGGATGAAGGCACTGTCGCCGTGCGCCGTTTGGGCGATAAACACCAGAAAAGCTTCACGCTGGAAGAAGCGATTGCAAATCTTGTTGAGGAAGCGAAACAACCGGGGGCCTGAAGACCTGCCGCTACGGATTAAAGGTAAGACTCGGTCTTTTGACGGAATCCGTCTATAAATACCTACGTGGTTGAAATCGTTGACTTCGTTCGGCTATCATAGCCGACTGCGGAGGTCGGGAATTCGACCGAATTTTGAATGATAACTCGCAAGAGACATAAACTCGCGCGAGAACCTGGAAGAAGGAACCTGGAGAATAGCTAGACGTCCGGTCACTGCGCCGCCAACCCGCGAGGGTCCGCGCATCAACGAATTTATCACAGTAACAGAGGTCCGCCTGGTCGGACCCGACGGAGAGATGGAAGGCGTCGTCGCGATTGGCGATGCTCTGGAAATCGCAGCAGATCATGGACTTGATCTGGTCGAGGTCTCCCCCAACGCCGATCCGCCCGTCTGCAAGGTGCTGGACTACGGTAAATTCAAATACGAAGCCCAGAAAAAAGCCAACATTGCGCGCAAGAAGCAAAAGACGATTGATCTGAAAGAGATCAAGATGCGTCCCAATATCGATACGCATGATTACGACGTCAAAATGCGCGCGATCAACAAGTTCATTGGCGAAGGTGACAAGGTCAAGGTGACCCTGCGCTTCCGGGGCCGCGAAATGGCGCACCAGGAACTGGGCATGAAAGTGCTCGACCGCGTCCGCGCCGACATGGAACCCGTCACCAAAGTCGAGCAATTCCCCAAAATGGAAGGCCGCATGATGACCATGGTGATGGCACCGAAATAATTTGGCCGAACCTTATATGTGAATAGTTAAACGCCGGTGCTAGACAGCACCGGCGTTTTTCGTTTGCCTGTCGGCGGAAAGCTCGGCCAAAGCCTGACGGAAGACTTGATACGACGATGACAGAGCCAGCCCGGCCAGTAATAAACCGACAGCGAGGTCGGGCCAGAGGGTTTGTGTCAAGAAGACGCCGCCTGCCGCCGCCATAACGGCGATGTTGCCGACGGCATCGTTGCGGGTGCAGAGCCAGACCGAGCGCATGTTGGCGTCGCCGTTGCGATAGCGGTAGAGCAGGAAGGCGGCAGCGAGATTGGCCGCGAGGGCGAGAATAGCGATGGAGCCCATGGTCGTTGAATTGGGCAGGCCGAGCACGATGGAATAATAGATCGTCATTCCGATCACCCAGAAGCCAAACAGCGCCATCGACGCCGCCTTGATCAGCGCGGCACCCGCCCGCAGGCTAACGGTACGGCCCACCACATAGAGACTGATGGCGTAATTGGCTGAATCACCGAGAAAATCGAGCGAATCCGCCTGTAACGAGACCGATCCGGCGAACAGACCCGAGGCACCTTCGATAACGAACATGGCGGCGTTGATGATCAGCACCGCCCACAGCACCCGGCGATAGGCCTTGTTGAGGATTTGTGTGTCGGTTGCCGAATGAACGGCGCAATTCGCACTCATGTCCAGTCCTCGTTGATGTGGTCGAGCAAGTCGCCGACGACGTGGCGCACGTGATTATCTGCGGCGACATAGAACACCTGCTTGCCGCGCTTCTCGGCCTTGACCAGACGGGCGGCCTTGAGCAGGCGCAAATGGTGGCTTGTCAGCGAAGGCGTCATGCCAAGCGCCGTCGCCATATCCCCCACAGCCTGCGGTTCTTCAAGGCAAGCGACAATAATGCGCAGGCGGTTGGGCTCGCCCATCAGGCGCAGCATTTCGCTTAAAGCTTCGGCTTTATCTTCGGCCAGTTTCGTCACCACAGCGTCAAAATCTCCGGTTGGTATTAACATATGAACAATTATTCATATGTTAACTTGAATATTGCCCTCTGTCAAGGCATCGAAGCGCTTGCAATGCGGGGGTTCCATCGTTATAAACCCGGTCTCTCGGGTGATCCGGCCTGGTTAGGGCATGCCGTGTTGACCCAGAAGCTTCCGTCAGAGGCGTAATTCTCTGGCGAGAAAGACCTGAACAGAGCCTCGATACGTCGGGGCTGATTTATGAAGAGGAAGCAAAATGCCCAAGCTCAAAACCAAGAGCAGCGTCAAAAAGAGGTTCAAACTCACCGCGACCGGTAAGGTACGCATGGGTCAGGCCGGCAAACAGCACGGCATGATCAAGCGTTCCAACAAGCAAATCCGCAATAAACGTGGCACGACCATCATGTCACCGCAGGATTCGAAGATCATCAAATCCTTCATGTCGCACGGTTGAGGAGACTGAACAATGGCACGAGTTAAAAGAGGCGTCACCACGCACGCCCGTCACAACAAGGTTCTTAAACGCGCCAAGGGCTATCGCGGTCGGAGCAAAACCAACTTCCGCGTCGCCATCGAGCGCGTCGAAAAAGGTCTGCAGTACGCCTACCGCGATCGCCGCACCAAGAAGCGGAATTTCCGCGCCCTGTGGATCCAGCGCATCAACGCCGCATCACGCCTGAACGGTGTGCCTTATGGACGATTTATGAACGGCCTCAAGCTTGCCGGCATCGAGATCGACCGTAAAGTCCTCGCCGATCTTGCCGTCCGTGAGCCTGCGGCCTTCACGTCGATTGTCGAGCAGGCACAGGCCGCGCTCGCCAAAGCCGACTGATCAGACCCGGCTCCTCGCCCTACTGGACGATTTTCAGTATTGCTCCGCACGTTACGTGCGGACCCGAAAGGGGCCAGGAAACTGTGCCCCTTTTTTGGTGCCTTGCTGCAAACTGGTGAACAAAAGACATGGATGACATTGCGACATTAAAAGATGAACTGCTCGGTGCCATCAATGGCGCCGACACCCAGACCGACCTCGAGGCCGCACGCGTATCGGCTTTGGGTAAAAAAGGCCGGGTGACGCAGATGATGAAGGGCCTCGGCGGCATGACGGCGGAAGAACGCCAGGTCGCCGGTCCGGCCCTGAATGCCCTGAAGGATGAAATTGCGGCAGCGATTGAAGCGCGCAAATCTGCCCTTGAGGCGGCCGAGCTCGAAATTCGTCTGGCCACCGAGCGTCTCGACGTCAGTCTGATGCCGCGCGCACAAGCCGCCGGCACCATCCACCCCGTCAGTCAGGTGGTTGATGAAATCACCGCGATCTTCGGCGACATGGGTTTCATCGTCGCGGAAGGCCCGGATATCGAAGACGACTTTCACAATTTTACGGCGCTGAACATTCCGCCCGAACACCCGGCGCGGCAGATGCACGATACGTTTTACTTGAACGAGCCCGAGGATGGCTCGGAACAAATGTTGCTCCGCACGCATACATCCCCTGTGCAGATCCGCTCGATGATGGCTGGCCCGCCGCCGCATCGTCTGATTATTCCCGGCCGTACTTTTCGTTGTGATTCGGACATGACTCATACGCCAATGTTTCACCAGGTCGAGGGTCTGGTGATAGATCGCAACATTCACATGGGCCACCTCAAAGGCTGCCTGCAGGAATTTGCCCGCGCCTTCTTCGAGGTCGATAACCTGCGCGTGCGCTTCCGGCCGAGCCACTTCCCTTTCACTGAACCCAGCGCCGAAATGGATATCGGCTGCAACCGTCAGGGCGGCAAGATGGTGATCGGTGACGGTGACGACTGGCTCGAAATTCTCGGCTCCGGCATGGTTCATCCCAACGTGCTGCTGCATTGCGGTCTCGATCCCGACGAATGGCAGGGTTTTGCCTTCGGTATGGGCATCGATCGTATCGCCATGCTGAAATACGGCATTCCTGATCTGCGCGCTTTTTTTGAGAGCGACCTGCGCTGGCTGCGGCATTACGGCTTCTCGGCGCTCGACCTGCCCACTCTGGCGGGAGGGTTGGCCCGATGAAGTTCACTGTCTCGTGGCTCAAGGAGCATCTTGAAACCGAATTGACCCTTGATGAACTGGTCGAGGCCCTGACGGCCATCGGCCTCGAAGTCGAGGAAGTAACGGATCGGGCCAAGGCGCTTGAAGCATTTGTTGTTGGCTATGTTGTCGAGGCCAAACAGCATCCGGACGCCGATCGTCTGCAGGTCTGTACGGTCGATACCGGTGACGGCAGCAAACATCAGGTCGTCTGCGGCGCGCCCAATGCCCGCACGGGCATGAAAGGCGTTTTTGCACCGGTAGACACCACCATCCCCGGCACCGGGCTGCATCTGACGGCGGCGAAAATTCGCGGTGTCGAAAGTGCGGGCATGTTGTGTTCGGAACGCGAGATGGGCCTCTCGGACGAGCACGACGGTATAATTGAGCTCGACGACGATGCGGTGATTGGCGAGAGCTTCGCCAAACTGGCCGGGCTCGATGACGCGATTATCGAAATTGCCATCACGCCCAACCGCCAGGATTGCCTTGGTGTGGCCGGTATCGCCCGTGATCTGGCAGCAGCCGGTCTCGGCACTGTCATCACGCCTGAAGCCGAAGTCATTCCCGGGCAGTTCGAAAGCCCGATTGGCATTCGCTTGAACCTGCCCGAGGGCAAGGAAGACGCCTGTCCTTATTTTGTCGGACGGTACGTCCGTGGCATCAAGAACGGCCCGAGCCCGCAGTGGCTGCAGGATCGTTTGCGTGCCATTGGCCTGCGTCCGATTTCGGCGCTGGTCGACATGACCAACTTCTTCACCTTCGACATGGGCCGGCCCTTGCATGTCTTCGACGTTGACAAGGTTGCCGGTGGCATTCAGTTGCGCATGGCCGAAGACGGCGAAAAGATCGACGGCCTGAACGACAAGTCCTACGTTCTGGACAGCGACATGACCGCTGTCGCCGATGACAACGGCATCCTAGGTCTCGGTGGCGTGGTCGGCGGTGTGCCTTCGGGTTGCACCGAGGAAACGGTCAACGTCCTGATCGAAGCGGCGCTGTTTGACCCCATCCGAACGGCCACCACCGGGCGCAAACTGCAGTGCGATTCCGATGCGCGCTATCGCTTTGAACGCGGCATTGATCCGGCAGCCGTGGTTACGGGTATCGAGCGCGCGACAAAATTTGTGCTGGATATCTGCGGCGGTGAAGCCAGTGAAGTGATCTCCGCCGGTGCCGAACCGGACTGGGCGCGCAGCGTCACCTTCCGTCCGGCCCGGATCAAAAGTCTCGCCGGTCTCGATACACCTGCCGATGAAAGCATCGCCATTCTCGAACGTCTGGGCTTTGTGGTCTCCGGTACGGGTGACGTGCTTGATGTCGCGGTGCCGTCGTGGCGCTCCGATGCGCATGGCGAGGCCGACCTGGTCGAGGATATCGCCCGCCTTGTCGGGTATGATGAAATCCCCTCGGTGCCGATGATTAACCCGTCAGCCGTCACACGACCGGCAGTTACGCCGGCGCGTCAACGCGTCATGACGTCCAAACGTGTACTGGCCTCGCGCGGCATGAACGAAGCCGTGACGTGGTCATTCACCCGCACAGACCTCGCTGAATTATTTGGCGGTGGCGCAACGGACCTGAAACTGGCCAATCCGATCAGTGCCGAAATCGACATGATGCGTCCGAGCCAACTGCCCAACCTGATTGAGGCCGTCGGTCGCAATGTGGCGCGCGGTGTGGCCAACGTTGCCCTGTTCGAAGTCGGCCCGACCTACGGCGGTACACGTCCCGAAGATCAGCAAACTGTCGCCAGTGGCGTGCGGCGTGGCCAGGACGGCCAGCGTCACTGGGCCGCGGCTCAAAGCGATGTCGATGTGTTTGACGCCAAGGCCGATGCTCTCGCCGTATTGGGCGAGGCCGGTGCGCCGGTTGCCAATCTGCAAACATTCGACGAAGCACCGGCGTGGTTCCATCCCGGACGGTCCGGCACCCTGCGCCTTGGTCCCAAAACGATACTTGCGGCGTTTGGGGAGCTTCATCCCGGCGTACTTTCGGCGATGGACGTCAAGGGACCGCTGGTCGGCTTCGAGGTCTTTCTCGATGCCTTGCCGGGTGCCAAATCGAAGGCCAGCCGCAACCGGGCACCTTTGGAATTGCTGGATTTGCCGAGTGTTGATCGTGATTTTGCCTTTGTTATCGACGCTATGGTTGCCGCACAGGATGTCGTGCGGGCGGCAATGGGCTCGGATAAAAAGCTGATCGTCGATGTCTCGGTGTTCGATGTCTTTGAAGGCCCGTCACTGGGCGAGGGCAAAAAATCCGTCGCCATCCGCGTGCGCTTGCAACCGTCAGACAAGACCCTGACGGATACCGAGATCGACGCCGTCGCCGACAACGTCATCGCCAAGGTCGCCAAAGCCACGGGCGGCACGTTGCGCTCATGAGTGATACGCTGACAATCGATCAAATCCCCGCCGAATTTCGCAAGATGCGCATGGCGGGGCAGGTCGGCATGATTGCCCACAATGGTCCCTTGTATGGTCGGCTCGACGACGATGGTCTGACCATGGGTATTCTGATCGACGAACGTCACCTTAATCCGAAGGGTATATGTCATGGCGGTATGCTGATGACGTTGGCCGATATGGTGCTTGGCGTCGGCTCCATCGCCCACACCAAGGAATGGGAATTTGTCCCGACCGTCAACATGACCTGCGATTTCGTCAAGGCGGTGCCACAAGGGGCCTGGATTACCGGCAAGGCAACGGTTATTCGCAAGACAAAATCGATGCTGTTTTCGTCCTGCCTGATCATGCATGGTGAGGACATCGTCATGCGTTCAAGCGGTATCATGAAGCGCACGGGCAATTTCCGCCCCGCCGATCTCGAACGCATGTTCGAACCAGAAGGTTCCTGACGCCGGATGGACGCCATCAACGATTACAATTCACAAGCTGATTCCGGACCACAGGCAGGCTTTCGCCCGCTGGCCGCACCGGAGGGACGGTTTCTGGCCGAGCATGGCCCCTTCATGGGCCGACTTGATGGCGACGATTTCCGTCTCGGCCTGCGGATCGAAAACGTTCACGCCAATGCAGGCGACATCGCCCACGGCGGACTGCTGATGGCCTTTGCCGACAACCAGCTTGTCGTCGGCGCCATGAACAAGTTGCAGGAATTTGGCTATCTGGTGACGGTCAACATGACGGTCGATTTTGTTCGCCCCGGTACGATTGGTGGCTGGCTCGAAGGATCAACGACGATCGTCCGGGCTACGCGCAATCTGGTGTTCGCCGAGACCATGCTGACGGTCGATGGCGAAATCGCCCTCAGGGTCAGCGGCATCCTCAAGCGCCACAACAGCCCGCCGCTTGATCCGGATAATTTTCTGACCGATGACGTCGCGCCCAAAACAGGCGAACGCGGTGATCCCAATCCGCCTGAGGGATATCGTCTGGTCAATATCCCCGGCGGTTTTCTGGTGGCCATCGGTCCGCTGCATGGCCAGCTAGAGGGCGACCTCTTTCGCTTCGGCTTGCGCATCGAGAAGCGTCATTGCAATACGTCCGGGCTCTGTCATGGCGGCACGATGATGACGGTGGCCGATATGCAGCTCGGGCCGGGCTCGATGTTTCGCACCGGCAACTTCCGCTTCAAGCCGACAATTCATTTTTCCTGCGATATTGTTTCTTCGGCTCGTGAAGGCGACTGGCTCTATGGCGAGACCAATGTCATTCGCCTGACGCGCAACCTGCTGTTCTCCGAAACAATGCTTTATGTCGAGGGTGAGCCGGTGATGCGGGCCAGTGGCATCAACAAAATCGTCAAACACGACTTTGAACTCATATCCCCCGACACCATCTTTGCTTAGACAGCCAGAACCCCCAGTGATAAACCATGCGCCGTAATGACTGATCTCAAACACATCCGCAATTTTGCGATTATTGCCCACATTGATCATGGCAAGTCGACTTTGGCCGACCGCCTGATCCAGTTTTGTGGCGGGCTGAGCAATCGTGAAATGAAAGAGCAAGTGCTCGACAGTATGGATATCGAGCGCGAGCGCGGTATTACGATCAAGGCCCAGACCGTGCGCCTCGATTACACCGCAGCCAATGGCGAAAAATACGTACTCAACTTGATGGACACCCCGGGCCACGTCGATTTCGCCTATGAAGTCAGCCGCTCGCTGGCGGCCTGCGAGGGATCGTTGCTGCTGGTCGATGCCAGCCAGGGCGTCGAGGCGCAAACACTTGCCAACGTCTACCAGGCCATCGAGGCCGATCACGAAGTTGTCGTCGTGCTGAACAAGATCGATTTGCCGGCGGCAGAGCCCGAACGCATCAAGGCCCAGATTGAGGATGTCATTGGTCTCGACGCCTCGGACGCCTTGCCAGTGTCGGCCAAGACCGGCGATGGTGTGCCCGAAGTGCTGGAAACGTTGATCGAAAAACTGCCGGCACCGACAGGCGATGCCGACGCGCCGCTCAAGGCCATGCTGGTCGATAGCTGGTATGATCCGTATCTCGGGGTTGTCATCCTCGTGCGCGTGCGCGATGGCAAGCTGAAGAAGGGTCAGAAGATTCGCATGATGGCGGCGGGCACCAGTCATCTGGTTGAGCAGGTCGGTGTCTTCCGGCCAAAGATCGAAGCCATCGGTGAACTCGGGCCGGGCGAGATGGGCTATTTCACCGCCGGTATCAAGGAGGTCGCTGACACCAGCGTCGGTGACACCATCACCGATGACAAAAAGCCGGCCGATGAACCGCTCGCCGGGTTCAAGCCCAGCGTGCCTGTCGTGTTCTGCGGACTGTTCCCCGTCGACAACAGCGATTACGGACCTTTGCGCGAAAGCATTCTGAAACTGCGCCTGAACGATGCCAGTTTTGAATTTGAGCCCGAAACATCCGCCGCCCTCGGTTTCGGCTTCCGCTGTGGCTTTCTCGGATTGCTGCATCTCGAGATTATTCAGGAGCGCCTGTCGCGCGAATTTGATCTCGATCTGATTACCACTGCCCCCAGCGTGATCTACAAAATTTTTCACAACGACGGCTCCATGATCGAGCTCCACAATCCCGTCGATATGCCCGATCCGATGATGGTAGATCACATTGAGGAGCCGTGGATCAAGGCGACGATCATGCTGCCGGATGAACACCTCGGCAGTGTTCTGAAACTTTGTGAGGAACGTCGCGGCGTACAGATCGAGCTGACCTATGCCGGCAATCGCGCTGTGCTGGTCTACCGACTGCCGCTCAACGAAGTGGTGTTCGATTTTTATGATCGGCTCAAATCGGTGAGCCGGGGTTATGCCAGTTTCGATTATCAGCTTGATGGGTACGAGACCGGTGATCTGGTCAAGATGTCGATCCTCGTCAACGCCGAACCGGTAGATGCTCTTTCCGTTGTCGTGCCGCGACAGTGGGCCGAATCACGCGGCCGGGCGATGTGCGAACGCCTCAAGGACCTGATCCCGCGCCAGCTCTTTAAAATCCCGATCCAGGCCGCGATTGGCGGGCGGGTCATTGCCCGCGAGACCATCGCCGCCATGCGCAAGGACGTCACCGCCAAATGTTACGGCGGCGACATCACCCGAAAACGCAAATTGCTCGAAAAACAAAAGAAGGGCAAAAAGCGTATGCGCACGTTTGGCAAAGTCGAAATCCCCCAGGAAGCCTTCATCGCCGCCTTGAAGACCAGTGACGATTAGGGTTTGCGTCTAGGCGCGCTCGCGGCGGCTGGAGAAAAGCAGCACGAGAACCGGTCCCGTGACACCGAGCACAATCCACGCCGGCTGCAGCAACAGCACGACCATCCCGTCCCAGAGTATGGGTAGCAGATAACGCTGCGTGATGGCCTGCATCAGATTGAGACTGTCGCGGTTGAGCAAATACCACAATTCGCCGAGCGTCAGACCGCGATAGGCATTGGCCTCGAGCGAGGCAATGACTTCGGCACCGACAGCCATCAGTGCTGCCGCCGTGATCAACCAGCCGAGAAGCCGTCCAATAATCATGCAAAACCCTTCCGTCAGCGGGCGAGAGTAACGAATTTACGCCTTGGTGCAACCGTGCGATCAAAAATGCCGAAGGGTTGAACGTGCGTGCGACAAAACTTGTGATAAGGTGCGCCGCTTTTCAAAAAAATATCTGGAGAACCCGACCTTATGCGATCCTTGTTACCCATCCTTTCCCTCGCCGCCGGATTAACCTGTCTCACTACCCTGGTCCAGCCGGCTCTGGCCGAGACGGCAACGGACTGTGATCGGCTGGCGGCCGACCCGGCGGATCGGCAGAAAATTACCGACGGCGCCACCAATGCTGATCTTTTCAGTGCCGCTGCCATCGAGGCCTGCGCCAAGGCTGTAGCCGCAGATGGCGACAACCCGCGTCTGGCTTATCAATATGGCCGTGTTCTGGTGTTGCACAACAAAGGCAAGGAAGGCGTCGTTCATCTGACCAAAGCGGCTGAGGCCGGGTATCTTTCCGCTCAGCTGGTGCTGGCCAGTGGCTACGGCTCGGGCGCGCATTTTAAGGCTGATCCGAAAAAATCCTGGTTCTGGTATGAGAAGGCGGCAGCACAAGGCAGCAACTACGCGCAAGCAACCGTCGGCACGCTGATGATCGAAGGCAACGGGGTGAAGAAGAATGTCGAAGACGGTGTCGCCATGCTCGAAGGATATGCCAAAAGCGGAAACTCATTTGCCAATTATTCACTGGGTGTTCTCTTTCTGAACGGCACTGAAGTCCCCAAGGATGTTGCGCGCGCGATCCAGCATTATGAGGCAGCCCGCAAATCGGGCCTCGGGGCAGCATTCACAGCGCTTGCACTGATTTATGTCGCGGGCGATGACGTCAAGAAAGATCTCGATAAAGCGCACGCCATCTTCCTTGAAGGGGCCAAAGCCGGGCACAACGGTGTTCGCCTGATGCTGGCGCAATATTATGAAGGGCTGGTTTTTGATGTTGCGGACCCCGAAGCCGAAACCCGATCCCTGCTGTGCAAGGCGGGGCAGCGCGGCAGCCAGCTCTATTTGCAACTATACGACAAAAAAATCGTCTGCAATTAAGTGGGGCATACCGGTTGAAAGGCCGGACCTCCGATGATAGGTTCCGCGCCAGCCCGCAAGGGTCTGCGGAGAGGTGGCCGAGTGGTCGAAGGCGCTCGCTTGGAAAGCGAGTAAACGTTCGCGCGTTTCCAGGGTTCGAATCCCTGTCTCTCCGCCATTTTTCAAGAAGCCCCGACCGGGGCTTTTTTTGTTTGGGCGGAAACATTTCCAGACAAGCGATTCCAATATGCGCATCTTGCAGGCGCCGTTCTCGCTGTCTGGCGAAATCGTGCTAAACAGACGATGGATTTGTTGTCGTGTCAGTTGCCGGGCCAAAAAGGAGTGGCAGTGTTGTGAACGCCGAGGCCGACATTGGAACAGAGTTGCAACGGTCCCCCGTGTTTTCGGACCTGGCGGGCGAGCGTGCCGCTGTTCATGAAATTGATCTTATCCGCGTCAAGGGCAAGGAAAAGCCCACACGTATTTTTGAACTTGTCGAGGATGAAGACGGAACATCGAAGCTGCCGCCACAGGCATTGGCCCATTTCGAGGAGGGGGTTGGCTATTACCGCCAGCAAAAATGGCAAGAATCAGAAGCCGCGTTCTCGGCCTGTCAGGAACTCGTGCCCGACGACCCGCCGTCGCAGGCTTATCGCGTCCGACTTGCCCGGATCAAGGATGCACCTCCCCCGACAAACTGGGACGGCGTGTGGAATTTTACAGATAAATAGGCGAATTTTCGATCAGGGAGCGATGCGCTGAACGACGACAGTAAAGATGAGACTGAAACTGCTTACGGGCCGGAAGTCGCCGAGCAAGGTGTCAGCGCGGCCTTTTTGTCGTCTGAGGAAATCGTTGAACCAACGCTGCGCAAAAGCCCGCAGGGGCGTGCCTGGGCGTGGCTGCTGCTTTTGTTTCTGGGCGTGGTTTGGGGTGCCACTTTTTCGCTGGCTAAAATCTCCACGGAAGGCGGCGGTCATCCCTTTGGCATGGGGTATTGGCAATCTCTGATCGGGGCCTTGTTGCTCCTGCTGCTGGTCATCGTGCGTCGCGAAAGGATTCCGCTGAAGCCTGAGAATATTTTGTTCTACATCGTTTGCGGATTGTTGGGGTCGGTCATCCCCAACGTTTTATTCTTCTCTGCCGCGTCGCGCGTATCGCCGGGTGTTTTGTCCATCACCGTCGCCACCGTGCCGCTTTTCACCTTTGCCGGCGCAGCATTATTTGGCGTCGAGAAGTTCCGGCTCGTCCGCAGTCTGGGTCTGGTTTTCGGTATGTTGTCGATTGTCTTGCTGGTCGGGCCGGAAGAAAGCCTGCCCGATCCCTCGGTCGTACCCTGGGTTCTGGTTGCGCTGATGGCATCGGTTTGTTACTCGGGTGAAAACCTGGTTGTGGCGATCCATATGCCCGATGGCGTCAGTGCCTTCACTATTGCCGCCGGTCTGTTTATTGCCGCTGCCGTGATATCAACGCCAATTGTGTATGCGACCGGGACATTTGTACCGCTTGGCTGGCCGTGGGGGCGAGTCGAATGGGCCCTGGTCGGTATGGCAACGATCAGTGTGATCGCCTACGCCCTGTTCATTTACCTGATCGTCCATGCCGGACCGGTGTTTGCCAGTCTGACTGGATATGCCGTGACGATTGGCGGGGTGCTCTGGGGCATGGCGATTTTTGGCGAGCAGCACTCCGTCTGGATCTGGGCCTCACTGGTCTTCATGATGTTCGCCCTGATGCTCGTTACGCCACGTAAATCTGAACCACAGAGTTGATCTCAACTTCCGGCGCATGCCAGGATTGACCGACGGATGCCAGGATTGTCGGCACGGAGAAAAACGACATGGTCACCAGGGGCTTCGGTCTGATTGTCGCTGCATTTATAGCGCTGTGTGATGCAGGTCCCGTACGCGCGGCTGACGTCAAGCTGCCTCCGTCCCTTTCCTGGTCGTCGTACGGTGTCGGCACCACGGGGTACAGTCAGTCGATCGCGTTCGGCACAGTGCTGAGGCAAGCCTACGGCATTAATCTGATTGTCGTGTCGGGAAGGGATGATATATCTCGGATGGAAACTTTAAGGAACGGCAAGGTTGAGTTTGCCGTCAACGGCAGCGGAACGTTCTTCGGTTTTGAAGGAGTCTTTCATTTCGGAAGGCCCGATCTCGGCCCACAGGATGTACGATTGCTCGCGTCGGCAACTTCGAATGCCAATCTGCAACTCGCCGTTAGCAAACGGTCCGGAGTCAAAAAATACAGCGATCTGAAAGGCAAACGTGTGGCCCGGATAGCCGGCTCGCCCGCCTTGTTGATCGGCACCGAAGCGATACTGGCTTTTGGCGGTCTGTCCTGGAATGATGTGATTGTGGTTGAATTCCCAAGTTTCGCGGCGGCCTGGGCTGGCATGGTGAACGGGAAAGTCGATGCTGCCTTTGCTTCGACCGTTTCCCGCGCGACCAGAAAACTCGAGGCGTCTCCACGCGGTATTTACTGGCCGAAAATGCCGCGTGGCGATACGGCGGGCTGGAAAAGATTGAAGGCCGTGGCGCCTTATTTCATGCCTCATATCGCGACCTCGGGGTCCGGAATTACGGCGAGGCGACCCAATGAAGGGGCGGCCTATCCTTTTCCTGTCCTGATCGCCTACAAGGGCCAGGCGTCGGACGAACTGGTTTATTCAATGACCCGGGCAATACACGAGCAACTCGAAACCCTCATAGTATCCAATCCGGTGACTGCGAGCTGGGCGGTAGAAAACCAGACATTCAGGTGGGCTGTTCCCTATCACGATGCCGCCATAAAATACTGGGCGGAAGCCGGTCTCTGGACAGCGGCAATGCAAATGCACAACGACAGGCTGATAGACCGGGCCGACATTCTGGCCGCCGCCTGGAAAAAGATGAAGGCCCTCGGCGTGGCCAAGGACAAATTCCGGGACAAATGGCGGAGCGTCCGCGCCGCCGCCCTGACGGCTGCCGGGTTCAACCCAATCTGGAAGTGACGCGCACGTCAGTCTGGGAGCAGGATTGCCCGACCCAGCGTGTCGTTGTCAGTGCCGAACCAGACGGTATGACTGGTGGCATGATAATCCATGTGACGGACAGAGCCGGCCCCGGAGGGGATCGGCGTCACTGAGATATATTTTTCGGCCGCCGTGTCAAAGCCGACAAACAGGTTCGGCGAGACGCCGGTTTCGACCAGCCAGACGCGGCCCTGTTTGTCCGACGCCATGCCATAGGGCCGGGCATCGCCACCGGACGGCAGGGCCCATTCATCAAACCGTTTACGGGCGGGATCATGAAGACCGAGATAACCGCGCCTGTAGTCGGCGAACCAGATGCGGCCATCGCGGGTGATCTCCAGTCGTCGGGGACGGGCACCGCGCGCCGGCAAGCTGACTTCGCGCATCGTCAATTTGCCGGGATCGATCACGGCGATTTTGTTGGTGCCGAGCAGGACGACCCACGGGTTGCCATCGGGTGCCATCCTGATGCCATAGGGGCGGGCGCCATCGGTCGGTACAGAGATCAAATCGACCTTGCGGTTCGCGATATTCAGCCGGCCAACGAAGTTGCCGTTTTGCACGGTGAACCAGATATTGCGTTGTGCCTTGTCAAAGACCAGCGTGTGCGGATCATATGCCTGGCGGTCAGGCATCCTGATTTTTTCGATCACGTCTGATTTGATGTCATAGCGTCCGATATAGCCCCGACGGTTTCCGGCGTACCAGACGATGCCATCGCGGCCGACGATCAGATTGTGCGGGCCCGGACTGTCGGGCAGATCGCGTTTAAAAAATTCGCCCGTCGATGGTGTAAAGCGCGAGAGATAATTTCCGCCCTGGCCGACAAACCAGATTTCGTCCGCCGACGCCGCAAATGGATCGCGCGTGTGGCCGCGATTGGGATCATCCCACTCCCTGATTTGCACCGGGTTAAATGCCTCTGCGGCGTGGACCCCCGTCGTCGCAACCACTGAGATGGCCAACCAGATGCCGACGATGACACGTCCCGGTTTCAGTCGTCTGTTCATACCTGTCCTCCTGCGTCCGGCTTTAGTTTGCCCTGTGTTCAGCGTAGACTATCGCGATCATCTCAAATGGTGTGCTCACAATGAAGCGAGGAATTTCAAGGTGGCAACAATATTAATGGAACAGGGTCCCTCCGATATTTCGGCGGGGCCGGGGGCCGAGGGCCAGCTTTGGCTGACGGCGGCGGATGCCGAAGCCGTCTCGGGTTGGGCGTTGAAGCCGGAAGGATTATGCAAGGGTGATATCTGCATGCCGGTACCAGCGGATCAGGCCGTGGATTATGTCCGCGACGGTGCGGTCAATCTGGCAGCCTTCTGGTCGCGTATGAACAAGCCCGCTGCGCACAGTCAGGACGGTGACGTCTGGGCCTTCGGTGAAGGTGCTGATGACCGGGCGGCGAATTTGACATCGCTCGATGCGCCGGACTTTTCACTCAGCGATCTCGCCGGTACCGTTCACAGTCTGTCGGATTATTGCGGCAAAAAAGTTTTTCTGGCGACCTGGGCCTCGTGGTGAGGTTGTCGTGCTGATCTGTCCGTGTGGCAGAAAATATACGACGACTTTCAGGACCGAAACTTCGTTGTCATCGCCGTGGCAATGGACAACGATATCGAGGCCGCACGACCGTGGATCGAGGAGGCCAAACCGACCTACCCCGTACTGATCGACCGCTTCCATCAACTGGCTGATCTCTACAACATGGTCAACGTGCCGCAAGCCGTTTGGATCGATGAGCAAGGCAAGATCGTGCGCCCGACTGAAAACGCCGGAGCCTTCGAAGGCTTCCGCGCGCTTGATTTCGAAACCATGACAGTGCCGGACGAGGTGGCCGCGACGGTCAAGAATTCAAAATCGACCTATGCCGCTGCTGTGCGGGACTGGGCGGAAAAAGGCGCGGACAGCGTCCATGCTTTTTCAGCAGAAGAAGCACAGGCGCACGTTAAGGCACCGGATGATAACGCCGCCGAAGCTCACGTGCAGTTTCGTCTCGGGCTCTGGCTGCAGCAATTCGGCAAGGCAGAGGAAGGCGCTGAATTGCTGGCCAAAGCCAGTGAACTGCATCCACAATCGTGGTCGATCTGGCGACAGGCGGCGGATAAGCTCGACAACGGACTGGCCGCCGGCCCGGCCTTCTGGCAACGCGTTACGGCCCTCGGCGACAATCACTATTACCAACCCGTCGACATGGCCGGCATGCCCACCGACGGCCCGCCGAAAGCGTAATCCAAACCGTTACAGGTAACACTTGAAATGTTACATGTAACGGTATATGGTTACATGTAACTTATGCGAGGTAACCTCATGACGGCGTCATCAGATCGCAAGCGAGCGACGCGCGAAAAGGTGCGTATCTATCGAGAACGCATGCGCGCCAGCGGCTTGCGACCAATCCAGATATGGGTTCCTGACACACGTGACGCTGCCTTCGCCGAAGAGGCACACCGCCAGTCGGCCAGTGTCGCGCAAAGCGCTCATGCCGCCGAAGATCAAACATTTATCGACTCGATTTCTGACTAAGACATGCCATGAAGCGCGGTGAGGTCTGGACAGTGTCGGGCGGTGGCTACGCTGGAAAGCCACGCCCGTCTGTCATCATTCAGGACGACCGCTTTGACGCCACTGCGTCCGTAACGGTCTGTGTATTTACAACTGACGATACGGAGTCACCGCTATTTCGAATTCCTGTGGAGCCCGGCGAAAGTAATGGTCTGCGCCTGCGCTCGAAGCTGTTGGTGGATAAAATTACCACCGTCTCCAAAGACAGACTGGGAGAGAAGATTGGCCGCCTCGAAGACCGCGACCTGGTTGGTTTGGAACGCGCAATCCTAGTGTTCCTGGGAATCGCCTGACTCTCGAATCTTCAAACGCGTTTGTCGATGAAGCGCTGGGCCTTGACGCTGGCCTCAAATTCGCGGGCCAACGTTCCGCGCTCGAGAATGTCGATCGAGGCCGTGACTTCGAAGGTTGATTTGATGCTGTCCTGAAGAACGGTACGGACGGCCTCTGGTTCCGAGCCGCCGCTGGTCTCGACGAAGACCTGAAGGGCCTCCAGGTCATTTTCGGTTACCAGTTCGACCTTGAAGTCACCGACGTCTTGCTGGCGAAACATGAAGTCCTCGAATTCGGTGTGGTTCATGTTGACGCCGCGGATTTTGAAAAAGCCGGCAGTGCGATGGGTGTGTTTGATCATCGGGAAAACCGAGAACGGCCCGTCGCTGTCGCCTTGTGCGCGATACGTCACCAGATCACCGGAATTCCAGCGGATAAACGGCGTGGCATTGTTAGTCCACAACGGCGTGACGACCAGTGTACCGGTCTCGCCCTCGGCGACCGGCAGATAAGTGTCGGGGTGCAGGACTTCAATGAAATACATATCGGTCCAGACGTGAAACCCATCGCGCGCCTCACCCTCGCAACCCATCATGCCGGCCTCGGTCATGCCGAACGAATCATAAAGTTTGGCACCCCACATACGCTCGATTTTGGCGCGCTTGGCATCAGTGACTTGCTCGGCCGAACAGATCAGGCGATTGACCGAATTGCCCGGCAGGTCGATGTCGGCGGCTTCCGCCATATTGGCAAGGTGCAAGCCATAGCTGCTCATGCCCATCCAGATCGTCGGCTGCAGCATGTCGATCAGATTGATCTGAGCCTCCGAGGGCGTTGAATTTCCGGCTCCGGCCCAGTTGACGCCGATGTTGAGATGCTGGGCCGCCCGGGCCATCAGATGTCCGACCGGGTGAATGCCCAGCGGGAAGGAGATATGGGCGAGATCCTCTTCGCTGGCTCCGGCGCACTGGAAGACGCGGGCAAAGGACAGCCGTCCGTACTTCATGTCCTCGAAAGTGCGGGGATAGAAAAGCGGCGCGCCGGTCGAACCACCCGAGCGCCACAACTCGGCGATATCCCGGCTGGCAGCACTGCAAAACCTGCCCATGAACTGATCCCGCGGAATGGCCCGCAAGGTTTCCTTGTCGAGGATGGGGATGCGCTGCCATTCGTCGAAATCGTCGAGCTTGTCAAAATTGATGTCTTTGGGGATGCGGCCCTGATGGAACGGTGATGCCAGCGCCCGCTCAACGGCCACCTTCTTGCGTTCCCGCTGAAGGTTGTCGATGTCGGCACGTGAGGCAGGCAATCCGAGGGGCATGTTGTTTGTCCTTAAGCCAGGTCGCCGATCCAGCGCCTTTGTCCGGTGAAGCCGTCCGGCATGGCCTCGCCGTCTTCCGCCTCGCACATGGCGGCAAGCTTCAGCTGTTTCTCTGGCGTGTCTTCCTCGATGGCATCCAGGGCATCTTTCAACATCAGCTCATAGTCATCGCCGACCGGGCAGACGTCCTGACAACGCCTGCACCCCGTGACAACGCCCGAGCCACGCAAGGTGCTTTGCCAGATGTTGAAGCTTTCTTCCGATCGCACCAGACGCTTTTGCGCCTCGGCATCGGGCGCGTCGAGAACCTTTGTCAGAAAGTCCGTCACTTCCTTGAATCCGTGCGGCGAGCGATAGCGATCACAACCCTCCCAGTCACGATCCCAATGCTGCACGACGTCACCCGGACAAGCGGACAGACACCGCCCGCACGATGGTCCGGCACAGAGTGCCGCTTCCATCTTCCGGTCAGGTTCAACGTCCAGTGAACACAGCACGACTGTCACCATCAGGCGTGGGCCAAACTCGGGCGTCAATAGCTGTCCATTCAGACCCAGCGTCCCCAATCCTGCCTCGACGGCGGCATGTGAGGCTGACAACAGCGGCGACAAATGTTCGGCCGGTTTACCGAAGTAAAGCCAGGGGTCAACGTGGGTCGGCGGAATGATCAGGGCCGGGTAGCCTTTTTTCTCGAGCCAGAGCACGAGGCTCAGAGCCGCTTCCTCCAGCATCGTCAGAGTGATCTCATCATTGTAATACTTGTGACGTTCGTTCCATGCGGCCAGACGCGTCGGTCCCGACAACAGACGTTTGCCCAGCACAATAGCGCGCCCGCCGTCATAGTCGGTAACATCTTGCGGGCGGCGCGGGTTTTCAGGGTCGGGCGGATACGCATCCATCACCGCACCATCGGCAATGCCGACGATATCGGCGCCAAAAGATTTTGCCTCGTCCTTGACCTCATCTGCTGTCAGCGGTTGGCGGTGAACAAAATCCATCAGGCCTCACCTTCTTCCACTTCGGCCAGTTCGCGTTGGCGGGCCTTGAAGTCCTGGCGCACTTGTTTGGCGGTCTTGCCGGAATAACCCTCCGGCCCGACCCAGCGCACGTTCCAGTCGTTGAGGCCCGGCACATTATCGCCCTGTTTGCGGGCTGCCTTCATGGCCTGGCCCCGGGCGATTTTTTCAGGCGTGGATTCCGGGATAACCTTCTGGTCTTCGGCAAGGAAGGCGTGATAGTCGACGCCGACCGGACAGACAGCGAGGCAGCGCGGGCAATCGCCGAACGAGCCGACGACGCGCAAAATACCCTGCCAGAAGCCGAACAGATCACGTGATTTTATCATCTCGCCCTTCCCGGCTTTGTCGGCCATGGCAAACGTTTGCAGCATTTTGGTTACGGTCATATAACCAAATTCCTGAGCGAAGGAGGCACAGGCGGGCTTGTCGATATCAAAATGTCCGACGGCGTCGCCGGGGCAGGAATGCAGGCAACGCGAACAACCTTCGCCGACACAGACCTGTTCCTGCATCGGACTATCGGCCTCCAGCTCCAGTTCGGTGAGGATGCCAGTCAAATAGAGCCGGGGTCCGTATTCGGGCGTCAGGATATTGACCTCCAGTCCGAAATTCCCGAGCCCGGCTTCAATGCCGAGGTGGCGGGTGCTGAGATAACCATAGCTCGCCCGCTTCATGTTCCAGTCGGTTTCCTGGGCGGCGGTGACAAAGCTCGGATGACCGGCATCTTCAAGACGCATGGCGATACGGCTGGCGATTTTGTCCATGCGCCGCAGGATCACCATGTCCATGTACTGCACCGGCACCATCTGCTTGCAGCGAAACACCGCAGCCGGAATATGCTGAACAATCACGATGACACTGCGAATACGCGGCGAGATGTTCTCTGGCGTTTGTGGACAAGCCGGATCAGGCGGGAAGGCGTTCAGGACATCGGCGCTGGCGATACCAACAAGATCGGCCCCCAGTTCTGTCGCCATCGCCTTGACCTCGGCGGCGGACATTTTCCTTCGACCTGCAAGCCCCATCGGCAAATCAACTAGTTCATGCGATCGCGAAGGCTGTAGCGCTCGCCGTCGAAATGATCGAAAAAGTGCTCGGTCAGTCTGTGGCGAATTGCCTGTGGCTCCGCCGAGGTCTGCAGGTTTTGTTCTGCGACATAGGTCGTGTGGTCCGCCTGATCGACCAGCACGTGATGCCACGGCTCGTCTTTCGGCGGGCGGGACCGGGCGACCTGTTCGTACCACTCATCGGTCCCGTTAAAGGTCGGGTCAACGTCAAATATCAGGCCGAGATAACCGAACAAATTGTGATGCACGACTTCGCCGATCTGATATTTGGCCTGATGTTCTGACATGAATTGTTGCTGCGGAACCCACCTACCAGTGGTTTCGCAACTCCCGCAATTTCAGGAACACCGTGCGCGGGTCCGGATCATCTTCAAGGTCGGGGAAGCTTTCGCGCAACTGGGCGATGACGCCGGGGCTGCGCAGCCGGAAAAACGTATTGATCTCTTTCTCCAGCGCCATCGTCGTGACCTTCGGGCTATCCGGATCGTAATCACTCAATTCATCAAGCAGCGATTTGGCGCGCGCATTGTCCGGTTCACGGTCGAGCGTAAAGCCGAGATTGCCGACCAGATAATCGTGGCCCGGATAGATCATCGTGTCATCGGGCAACTGGGAAATGATGCCGGCGAAAGTATCGTAAAGCTCGCTGGGGTGGCCGCCGTTATGACAGTTCCCGGCACCCGCATTAAAAAGCGTGTCGCCGCTGACGAGGCACGGTTGATCGGTGCGGGTCAAAAGGCAGACGTGGCTCATGGTATGACCTGGTGTATCCAGCGCTTCAATTTCGACGGTTTTGCCAACCTTGATAATGTCTCCCGCGTCCAGGCCCTGGTCCATATCGGGAATAGCAGCCTTGGCGTTTTTGTGTGCCAGCAGCCTGGCACCAGTCGCTTCAATGACCTTGGCATTACCGCCGGTATGATCGCCGTGTTCATGCGTATTCAGTACCTGGCGGATGTCCCAGCCCCGGTCTTTGGCGACGCCAAGGCATTTGACGTGATCGAGTGGATCAATCGCCATGGCTTCACCGGTCTCGGGGCAGGCGATCAGGTAATTAAAATTCCGGTAGGCATTGCCGGTCCAGATCTGTTCTACAATCACAAAATTCACCTTGCATCAGGAAGTCAGGCGAACAGTGTAGTCAGCCCGTTCTGATAAGCAAAGTGCCTTGCGTTTCATTTTTCCTGCCCGTGCCTGACAAGCCATAAGTCCCTGGTATAAGGTTGAATTTATCTTGCGTATGTAAGACAGTTTTGATCGGCTCCCGTGATCATTTTCCGTGGGGGGAAAATGGCGTTTCGCTTCTTTGTACTTCCTGGACTGATATTTTTTCTGGTTGGCGCGTCCTGGCCGGGTGGCTGGCATCCAAAATTCGGCAGCGGAACGTCGTTTCAGCCCGGTGCCGGACAAATCCATTTGGCAGCGATACCGGGCGGAATAACATCGGTTCCGCGTGTCGAAGGCATCAAGGTCTCCCGCGGCAAGGATGAATTTCGTGTCATTCTCGATCTCAGCAACCGGACCGATTTCTGGTACTGGACGGCCATTGACCAAAGTGAAATTGCCGTCGAATTCCCCTCAATCCAGGCCTTCAGTGGCAGCGCCCTGAACACCGGCGTTGAAGATCTCGTCGGCGTGGTCAATTTTGAGGTTTATCAGTCGGGCAAGGGGGGCAGGGTCGTCGTGCCCTTGAAGCGCCCGGGCACGGTTCGCACTATTCATCTGGAACCCGGCAATGCGGCGGGCCGTCATCGTTTGATCGTCACCATCGCCAATATTCCAGGCGCTACACCGCCTGCCAACGGCCAGGGCATGGCGTGGGGGGGCGGCGAGGAAATTGACCGCGTTGATCTGTTTCGCTCAGGTCCCGACGGTGTTGTCATGGCCGAAGCCAAACCAGAAGAGCCGGCCAAAGTGATCGCACCTGAAAAAAAGGTTGGGCCCGAAAAAACGGTCGAAGTGGTAGCGAAGGTGCCGGATCAAACAGAGATGCCGGCAACGCCCGACATTCGGATCACGCCGCCGCCCTTGAATCCCGCTGAGCCGGCGACGCCTTCTATTGCCCGTTCCTCAACGCCGGCTTCAATCGATGCCTTTCTGGCAGCACTGAGAAATCTGGCGACTTCGCACAAACGCGTGGCTGCCGCCAAAGCCGATCTCGCGGCGGCCCGCGCTTCCCTCAATGCTGCGCGCGGCGGCGGGTTCCCGACGCTCGATATCACCGGTCACTATGGTTACGAAATCCAGCGCAAGGACGAAGGCGTGGACGACACGCACATGCCAACGCGTGAGATCGATTTCAAGATTACCCAGTTGCTGTGGGATTTTGGCGCGACAACAGAATCAATCAATCTCTCTGAACTGGCGGTAAGGCAGGCCGAGGTTGCCCTCGAGGCAACGGTCCAGGCCGTGTTGACCGAAGGCATAACGGCCTACCTGAATTATACCAGGGCCCAACAAGTGCTGGACTTCGCCCACCAGTCGGAAAGTAACATCAAGCGCCAGGCTGAGGTTGAGGATATCCGGGTCAAACGCGGATCGGGATTTTCGTCGGATGTTTTGCAGGCCAAGGCCCAGCTCGCCGGTGCTGAAGCACGGCGCGTGCAGGCAGAAGGTGCGCTGATCCAGTCGGGCAATCGCTATAACGCGGTGTTTGACCACTTCCCCGAGGCTGCGGCCAAATTCGCCGACCTGAAAATGGCACCGGACCTGTTGCCTGCGACGATGGACGAAGCGGTGGAAATATCCATTGCCGGAAATCCGCAAATCGAAGCCGTCAGGATCGCCAGTGAAATTGCCCGGGCCAATACCCGGCGCGTCGAGGCCACGGGGTATTACCCGTCCTTCAACCTGATCGGTGAAGCAAAATACAAGCAGGATGTCGGCGGCACCATCGGCTTCAAGGGCGAACAGATCGTGCGAGTTGAATTGACTTTTCCCTTCAATCTCGGCGGCACGTCGATGGATACCCTGCAAGCCAGCAAGCACGCGTTTCTTTCCAGTGACGCACGCCTTGCCGATGCCCGGGAACAGATCGCCGAGCGCACCCGCGTGTCGTGGCAACAACTGCAATCAGCGACCGAGACGTCGGGCTATCTGCACAATCAGGCGAACATTGCTGCCGAGTTCCTCCATCTGGCCCGCAAGGAACGTGAACTCGGCAAGCGCAGTCTTATCGAAGTGCTGGCCGGCGAGACGGCTTTCACCAACGCCTCGGCCGATGCCGCATCGGCGGATGTCGATATCGCGATTGCAGGCTATACCTTGCTGGCTGTGATGGGTACGCTGACTGCTCAGGCTATAGCAAATTAACATGGGCCAATTTATCTGATGTCCTTGAACGTATCACTGCGATTTGGGAAAACTGCCTCATGTTGAGCCACGAACAGAATAAGCGGATCACCCGCGTTGGACCGGGCAGCGCCGCCGGAGGATTGCTCCGGCAGTACTGGATGCCTGCTGCCCTGGCCGAGGAGTTGAACACGAACCGTCCGCTGGTGCCTGTGCGTCTGATGGGCGAAGACCTTGTGTTGTTTCGCGACGATGAAGGCGGCCTCGGTCTGATCGGGCGGCAGTGCCCGCATCGCGGTGCGGATTTGTGTTTTGGCAGGCTCGAAGAGGGTGGACTACGCTGCCCCTTCCACGGCTGGAAGTTCGGTGTCGATGGCCAGTGCCAGCAACAACCCGCCGAGCCCGAAGGCTCCGGCATGGCAGCGCATATAAAGGCCACGTCCTATCCCGTTGTCCAGAAGAACGGCATCATCTTTGCCTATATGGGCGATGGGGAACCGCCTGCGTTCCCTGATTTTGATTGTTTTCGCGCACCCGACAGTCACGTCTTTGCCTTCAAGGGCCTGTGGCAGTGCAACTGGTTGCAGGCGCTAGAGGTCGGGATTGATCCGGCACACGCCTCCTATTTGCATCGCTTCCTGAAAGACGATGACCCCGACGATCAATACGGCAAGCAGTTCCGAGACAAGGCAGATGGCACGGACCTGACGCTTACCCAGGTCTTGCGTGAACAGGATCGGCCCAAAATCAGTGCGGACAAAACCGACTTCGGTTTGCGCATCACGACGTTGCGCCAGCTTGAGGGCGATCTCTCGCACGTGCGCATTACCAATCAGGTTTTTCCCTGCGCCGTTACCATTCCGATGTCGAACGAGATGAACATCACGCAATGGCACGTGCCGGTCGATGATGAAAACTGCTACTGGTATTCGATGTTCACAAGCTTCACCGAACCGGTCGACAAGGAAACCATGCGGGCCCAGCGCCTCGCCGAACATACGCTGCCGGATTACGCGCCGATCCGGAACAAGAGCAATAATTACGGCTACGATGCGGAAGAGCAAAAAACCCTGACCTACACCGGCATGGGGCTCGACATCAATGTGCATGATCAGTGGGCCTGCGAATCGATGGGGCCGATCCAGGATCGCACGCAAGAACATCTGGCGACATCGGACCGGGCGATTTCGGCCTATCGCCGTTTGTTATTCAAGGCAATCGACCAGCATGAAAAGGGCAAAACCGATTTGCCGGGCCGCCCGGACGCCGCCGCCGCCAAAATGATCAAGGGTCCAATCGCTGTTGATGCCGTCGGCCCGGCAGGTGACGACGATAAATTATTCAACGACAAGGACCGGGACCGGCGGGCGAGTTGCCCGTGGGATGCGTCGTTGTTGTGATGGAAAGTAAGGGCAACTAATGAACGAAGCTGCGAGCGGCACGGGCCGGACAAACTTTGTCGAACGCTATGGCATTCCTTTTGATGCCGATGGCGCCGCACGGGTTGTTGAGCAAATCAAGGCGCAGGGTCTTGAAGTCGTTCGCCTGAGCTTCGCCGATCAGCATGGCATTCTGCGTGGTAAAACCCTGGTGGTCGATGAGATCCCCGGCGTCATGACCAATGGCTGCACCATGACGACGACCTTGCTGGCCAAGGACATCGCCCACAAGACCCAGTTTCCGGTGTTCAGCGCCGACGGCGGTTTTGGCATGCCGGAGATGAGCGGGGCCGGCGACATCATCATGGTGCCGGACCCGTCGACGTTTCGCGTGCTGCCCTGGGCGATGAAAACCGGCTGGCTGCTCTGCGACATATATTTTCCCAACGGCAAGACCATTCCTTTTTCGACCCGCCAGATCATGAAAGACGCCCTGGCCGATCTGGCCGGCGATGGCTATGAATTGATGACCGGGCTTGAGGTCGAGTTTCATGTCTTCAAACGGGAGGACGCAAAGCTTCGGCCCGAAAACGCCGGCCAGCCCGCCGATCCGCCCGAAGTCAGCCTGATCAGTCATGGCTTTCAGTACCTCACCGAGCAACGCATGGACGAGCAGGAAGTGGTTTGGGAAATCCTGCGAGAAAACCTCAAAGGGTTGAACCTGCCGCTTCGAACTTTCGAGACCGAATTTGGTCCGAGCCAGTTTGAGATGTCGTTCGGTGTGAGCAAGGGGCTTGAATCGGCGGACAACATGATGCTGTTTCGTTCCGCCGTGAAACAGATCTGTCATCGCCACGGCTATCACGCCACCTTCATGTGCCGGCCCAATCTGCCGAACATCTTTTCCAGCGGCTGGCATTTGCATCAATCCATTGTCGACGCGGCGACCGGCGACAACATGTTTGTATCCTCAGGCGAGGACCAGGTGTTGTCGGAGTTTGGTGAATATTTCGCCGCCGGGATTCTTGACCACGCACGCGGAGCCTCGATCTTCACCACGCCGACGATCAACGGTTACAAACGCTATCAGCCCTACACCCTGGCGCCCGACCGTGTGGTCTGGGGACAGGATAACAAGGGCGCGATGTTGCGTGTGGTCGGTGGCAACGGCGATCCGATGACGCATTTGGAGAACCGGGTTGGTGAGCCGGCAGCCAACCCATATCTCTATATGACATCGCAAATCCTCTCGGGCATGGATGGCGTGAAGCGCAAGCTCAAACCACCAACCCTGGCGGAGGCGGCCTATGAGACAGACGCCGAACCCTTGCCGCGCAGTCTGCTTGATGCGTTGTTTGCCTTTAAGGAAGACACTTTTTTCCGTGAAAAACTCGGTGATCAGTTTGTCGATTATCTGGTCCATCTCAAGCAGGCTGAAATCACCAAATTCCTGACGACCGTGACGGACTGGGAACACCGGGAATATTTCGAGATTTTGTAGATGCCCAACTCTCCCGACATAGAACAGGCCGCTGATCGTCTGATGGCGGTGTGGCAGGGCGGCGAGTTGTGCGCGCCACCGCGTGATCTGATAAACGACGGAGATCTGGACGCGGCCTATGCCGTGCAGGATTTGAACACGGGACGCTGGCAGTCGGCGGGGCGGCGGATCATCGGACGCAAAATCGGCGCGACGTCCAAAGCCGTTCAGGACATGGTCGGCGTCGATCATCCCAGTGCCGGTATATTGTTTGATGATATGCAAATCGCCAGCGGCGCAAAGATTGATCCATCGCTTCTATATCAACCGTTTGTTGAAGCCGAAGTTGCCTTTGTTCTGTCGCGCGATCTCGATGCACTCGATGTCGATCTTGCCGAAGTAACAGACGCCGTTGACTACGCCGTCGCCGCCATCGAAGTGATTGGCTCGCGCGTCCGGGACTGGGATCTCCGCATGACGGATTCGATCTGCGACAACGCCTCATCCAGCCTTTTCGTTCTGAGCAACGTGCATAAATCACTCGATGAATTTGATGCCTGGGGTTGCGGCATGACGATGCTGTGTGATGGCGACGAAGTGTCGGTTGGTGATGCGGCCATTTGCCTCGGCGGTCCGCTGAACGCACTGCACTGGCTGGCAATTGAAAGTGTCAGGCGCGGCAATCCCCTGAAAGCCGGTGACATCATCATGAGCGGTGCCATGGGCCCGATTGTCAAAGTCGAAACCGGTCAGAATTATGACGTCATGATCGAAGGCCTGGGCTCGGTTCAGACGCGCTTCTGATCCTGTTTATTGCGTGATCGAGTAGATCAGTTGATAGAGGCCGACGTCGGGTTCTTCTTCGGCAATACCGCGCTGGACCAGTTCCACCGAACTGAAATAGCGTTGGCGGGCTGCATCAACCTGCTGCTGACTGGTCCCGGTAACGACGATGGTTTTGTTGGCAACGTCGGCCTGCTGCAACGCACCCCTGATTTCCTTTTCCTCGGTCGGAATGTGGGTTGAGGCGTCATCCAGTGACCAGACCTGAACGCTGACGATGCCTGGTTCGCCGACGGCGTCGGTCACTCGGGCTTCGGTCCGGCCGCCCAGTGCGGCTTTTTCATCGCTGGTTTCGTTGTAGCGAATAGTCATGACGAAGGCACCGTGACCGGCCCCCAGCGAAATGTCGCGATGGCAGACGGCGCGGCTGGTATTGCGATAATGCGACATCATCTCCCGCGTCCAGTCGGACGGATTGTTGAGGTTGTCGAGGTAGGCTTCGGACGCCAACACCGAGGGATCCGTGGTTTCATACATCGAAAAATATTTCGGTGCGCCGATCAGGGCGAGGTGCCGCCGGGCTGACAAAAATCCGGGCGTCGCCAGGCGTTCTTCATGATGCTCGCGATTGTACCATTCGTTGGTGGCCTGATCGTGTTCCGGCACCACATCATGCCAGATCGCAAGGATGCCGCTGGCGGTCTTGTTCTGCTCGGTCATGGCGGCGGCAAGCTCCTGAAGTATCGGGGTCAGGAGAATAACATCCCCGACGCTTCCCGCGACATAAATTTGCCACGGGAAGCGCCGGGTTTATATCATCACTCAGCGGCAATGGCGGCATGCGAAATGCAGGCGTGGGCAACCGCTCCGATATGTCGATGATCGGTCCCGCAGCAACCGCCTATCACATTGATGTGCGGCATCTTGCTGTGAATGCCGAGATAACGGCTGCCAAAATCTTCGGGATCACCGTCATCGAGTTCTTCTGCTTCATCCAGTTCGGCATGGCTCATCGGCGAGGCGTTGGCGCGCAGCCCCTTGATGCGTGTGACCCACTTTTCGCCGGCTTCCAGTACATGATCAAAATGCCCGGGGTGGGCGCAGTTGATCATGTAATAGACCGGGCCATTATCAGTCGCCGCATCGGTTGCCTCGATGGCGGCTTTCAATGTCGTGCCGTCCGGCAGTTTGCCATCTGTTTCCGTGGTGAAGGAAATCACCACCGGGACGCCGGCTGCCTGCGCCGCCCGGGTAATACCAACGGCCTCATTGACGTACGTCATGGTCAGTCCGGTGACCATATCGGTCCCGGCCGCCTGGAAGCTCGAAATTTGCTCAGCGTGATAGGCCTGTGCCGCATCAGCCGACATAAAACTTTCCGGTTTGTAACCGTCATCGCGCGGCCCGATAGCACCATTGACCAGCATCGGTTTGGAAAAATCAACGGACGCTTCGACCCTGAGTTCCTGCATGAACCTGATCGCCTTGCGGTTGGCGGCATCAAGGGCGGCCCTGTCGTAGCCGATCTTGGCCGCCCAGTCAGGATTGCCACGCCATGTCGGCGCGTCAAAAATAAAACCGACGTCGTGACTGTGGGCGATTTCGACGTAGTGACGGTAGTATTTTGCCAGCGTCGCCAGACCTTCGTCATCCTTCAGCATGTCGAAGGAAGCAAATTCGGGCAAATCAATGCCTTCGATAAAAATCATCCAGGTTTCGAGGCCTCCGTCCGTCAGAAATATGTCGCTGGTCTGGTGGGGCAGTGTGATGTTGTTCGCGCTCATTTGATGTCTCCCGTGTGTATTTGATTTGATGACGGGAAAATGACGATGAAGGCGCTTTCAAACCAGTGAGACCGTGGTACAGAAAGTAAAAAATAGTAATTATTTATCTATATCAATTAGTTATGGAGAATATTGGGGTAGCATGTCGGCTTGTCGGACGTTGCCTGGAGCGGTAAACTGTACTCGCGGTACAGTAATATCGCCACATTAGCGGGGGTATATATGGGAAAAGGCAGCCAGACGCGTGAGCGCCTCATGGATATTGCCGAAACTTCAATTTTGCAAAAGGGTTTCGGTGCGACGTCAATTGACGAAGTGATCGCCGAAGCCGGTATCACCAAAAGCGGATTTTTTTATCATTTTTCAGACAAAACCGAATTGGCGCGGGCCCTTCTTCTTCGATACCTGGTGAAAGAAAATCAAATGTTTGACGACCTGTTCGAACGCGCCAGGGAGTTGAATGAAGACCCTTTGCATGCATTCTTGATCGGCCTGAAACTGTTTGCCGAATTGATGGCTTCTTTCCCGAACGGTCATCCCGGCTGCGTTGTCGCGACGATTTGTTATCAGGAACGCCTGTTCGATGACGAAGTCCGACGTTTGAACGAAGAAGCCGTGTTGGCGTGGCGGGTGCGGTTCCGGGAGACCTTTGAGCAAATAGCTGAAATATATCCACCACGCGATGAGACCAACCTCGACGCCCTGGCCGACATGGTGACGTCGGTAACCGAGGGCGGTATTGTCATCTCCAAGGCACTCGGCAATCCGCTGTTGTTAAGCGAGCAGATCATATTGTTTCGCTCCTATATCAAGTTGCTGTTTTTGCCTCAGGTATCGGAAGCCGCGGCATGAGCGACACGGGTAAGGAGCAAACCTTTTTCGACGATGCAACGTCAGACCGCATCCTTGGCGTTGTCATGGCGCTGGCTAGCGAAGTCTATGTCTTGCGGGATCGTCAGCGCGCGCTGGAACGCCTGCTCGATGAACAGGGATCGATCAGCCGTGCCGATCTCGACCGAGAACCGTCGCCTGAAGATGTCCAGGCCGACGACGAAGACCGCAAACGTTATGTCGCTGGCCTGATGGAAAACCTGTTGGGGCGGCAAGTCTCCAAAGGTGCAAGCGGCAGCGGGCTCTAGAGTATGGATGATCGCAGTTTCGTTGCCGGACAGGCGTTTATCCTCGAGGTCAAGAAATACTGGACGACGGAAATCTATCCGGCGCTGAAGCGCGAATACCAGGACCGCATCTCCAGCAGCGGCTATGAACCTGAGACGGTCATCGAGGTTGGAGAGTTGTTCGAGGACAGCCAGCTTTATAAAACTTACGCCTGGCTCGAGCGGCATTTGCAGCGCTTCAAATATTCCGGTCGTTACGGTCTGGCCCCCTATCATGCCGAACGCCGCGAAGCGCTGGTGGACCAGGTAAATCAAACCGCGCGCCCGGAACAACTGGACCTTGCTCCCAACCTTGAGATGCCGAAGTATTATCAGTCCGTCGATATTCACCAGCATCCGGGCGGGGTCTGGCGCGATGATTTCGCCGCCCATGTCTACGAACGCGGGGCACGGTCAACGACGCCTTTGCTCGGCGGGCGACATCGTGATTTGCACCAGCGTTTCTCCGATCAGATCGCCCACAAGATGGCGCCGCAGCGCATCCTCGACATGGGTTGCGGCTTTGGCAAAAGCACGCTGCCGTTTCGCGAGGCCTGCCCGGAAGCCGATATCGAGGCCATCGACTTGTCGGCGCCCTGCGTCGCCTACGGGGCGGCAAGTGCGGCAGAAACACAAACAGGTAAAATCCGCTTCCGCCAGATGAACGCCTGCGAGACCGACTACGACGACGGTGAATTTGATCTCGTGACTTCGACCATGCTGATCCATGAGTTGCCGCCCAAACAGATCGAGGCGGTGTTTGATGAAGCGTGGCGCGTGATGTCACCGGGCGGGCGCATGGTCCATCTTGATTTTTATACCTTGCCGGATGTCTTTGCCCGCTTCATTCATTACGGCCACGCCCGGCGCAACAATGAACCGTTCATGGCACCCTGGGCCGAAATTGATCTGGTTCAAATGCTCGCCGGCAAGGGCTTCAAAAACATCTCCGTCGAACCCTTCGCCGAAACTGATGGTGTCGATTTTGTCGATAATCCGGCCTGGCGCTTCCCGTGGACCACTATTTCGGCTGAAAAATAATCGACAAGGCTTTAGAGTCCGGGGATATGTCCATCGCTACAGCCTCACCGGTATTATCAGAGAAAACCGACCGAAACACCGTCCATGGTGTTGGCAAGGTCGCGTTCGCGTTGCGTGACGGTCGATCAAGCCTGAGCGACCTCTGCCAGCACGATCCGGTGCGCATTTTGTTTCCGCTGCAGGCAGCAACAGAACCGCCGCTCGCCACCGTCGTCACGACCTCGGGCGGCCTGGTCAGCGGGGATATGATTGAGATCGAGGCGACGGCGCATGAAGGTACTTCGGCCCTGATCGTGGCGCAGGCAGCGGAAAAAATCTATCGCTCAACCGGGGCCGACAGCCGCATCGATGTTCGCCTGACGGCAGATACGGAGGCGTGGCTTGAATGGCTGCCGCAGGAGGCGATTATCTTCGACGAAGCGCGCCTGCGTCGCCGGACGCTGATCAATGCGGCACCCGGCGCCGCCGTGCTGGCCGGTGAAATGCTGGTCTTTGGTCGTATCGCCAGCGGCGAGACTTTCAGCCGGGGCCTGTTGCGCGACGCCTGGGAAGTCAGGCGTGACGATAAACTGATCTGGGCCGACGCGCTGCATCTTGAGGGCGATGTCGCCAGCCAGCTCGATAATCCGGCAGGTTTTGGCGCGGCCCGGGCGATGGCAACCGCCGTCGTGGTGTGCGATGACGCGGCAAACTATCTGCAGACCGCGCGCGAGATCGCCGAGGCATCGTCGGGTGTGTGGGCAAGTGCCACCGTCGTCAACGGCGTCCTGCTGGTCCGTTGGCTCAGTGAGGACCCGCAACGTCTGCGCCAGGCTTTCGATCAGGGCTGGTGCGAACTGCGACAAACCATCGGCGGTTATGCGCCGCAACTACCGAGAATTTGGCATATATAAATTGATGTTCAGCCAGGGAGAAAATTTGTGAACCTGTCCCCCCGTGAAAAGGACAAACTGCTGGTCGCCATGGCGGCAATGGTGGCGCGCCGACGGCTCGAGCGCGGCGTCAAACTCAACTATCCCGAGGCCATCGCCCTGATCTCCGATTATGTCGTTGAAGGTGCACGTGATGGCCGCACTGTCGCCGACCTGATGCGCGATGGCGCGACGGTGATCAGCCGCGATCAGGTCATGGACGGCATTGCCGAGATGATCCACGACGTTCAGGTCGAGGCCACTTTTCCCGACGGTACCAAGCTGGTGACCGTACACGAACCCATTCGTTGAAGGACTGGTTGCGATGATTCCAGGTGAAGTATTTACCGTCGAAGCCAATTTGACCCTCAATGAGGGGCGCGAGACAGCAACTGTCAACGTCGCCAACACCGGTGACCGACCGGTGCAGGTCGGCTCGCACTATCATTTTTTTGAGGCCAATGAGGCCCTGGAATTTGATCGCCCGGCGACACGGGGTTTTCGCCTCGATATCCCCGCCGGCACCGCCGTGCGTTTCGAGCCGGGCCAGACCCGTGATGTGAATTTGGTCGCCTTCGCCGGTGATCGCCAGGTCTTTGGCTTCAATGCCAAAGTCCAGGGCGCGCTGGAGGACTAGAGCATGGCATTTGAAATTGATCGCGCCTCCTACGCCGCCATGTTCGGCCCGACCACAGGCGACAAGGTACGTCTGGCCGACACCGACCTGATCATCGAAGTCGAGGATGACCGCACGACCTACGGCGAGGAAGTCAAATTCGGCGGCGGCAAGGTTATTCGCGACGGCATGGGACAGTCCCAGGTTTCACGCGCCCGTGGTGCCGTCGATACCGTCATCACCAACGCCCTGATCATCGATTCTACCGGCATCATCAAGGCTGACGTCGGTTTGAAAGACGGTCGCATTGCCGGTATCGGCAAGGCGGGCAATCCGGATATTCAGCCCGACGTCGATATCATCATCGGACCTGGCACCGAGGCCATCGCCGGTGAAGGACGTATCTTGACCGCTGGTGGCATCGACGCGCACATCCACTGGATTTCACCACAGCAGGTCGACGATGCGCTTTATTCCGGTATCACAACAATGCTGGGCGGTGGCACCGGCCCGGCGGACGGCACCAATGCCACGACCTGTACGCCGGGACCGTGGCATCTCGGTCGCATGATGCAGGCCGCCGAAGGTCTGCCGATGAACCTCGGCTTTTTTGGCAAAGGCAATGCATCACAACCCGAAGCCCTGATCGAACAGGTCGAGGCCGGTGCAATGGGCCTCAAGCTGCATGAAGACTGGGGCACCACGCCCGCCGCCATCGACAACTGTCTCAGCGTGGCCGATGACTATGACGTCCAGGTCGCCATCCACACGGATACCCTGAACGAATCAGGTTATGTCGAGAACACCACGGCAGCCTTCAAGGGGCGCACCATTCATGCCTTCCATACCGAAGGCGCGGGCGGTGGTCATGCGCCGGATATCATCAAGCTTTGCGGGGAAGCCAACGTGCTGCCTTCGAGCACCAACCCGACACGGCCCTTCACCGTTAACACTGTCGATGAACACCTCGACATGCTGATGGTTTGTCATCATCTCGACAACCGCATCCCTGAGGACGTCGCCTTCGCCGAAAGCCGCATCCGCCGGGAGACCATCGCGGCGGAAGACATTCTGCATGATCTCGGAGCCTTCTCGATCATTGCTTCCGACAGCCAGGCCATGGGCCGGGTCGGCGAGGTGATTATCCGTACCTGGCAGACCGCCGACAAAATGCGCAAGCAGCGCGGCAGGCTCAATGGTGAGGCCCGCGACAACGATAACCTGCGGGTTAAACGCTACATCGCCAAGTACACCATCAATCCCGCCATCACACACGGCATCGCCCACGAAGTCGGCTCCGTCGCCGTGGGCAAACTGGCGGATCTGGTGTTGTGGAAGCCGATGTTCTTTGGCGTCAAACCGGATCTCATATTGAAATCAGGCACGATCGCCGCCGCTGCCATGGGCGATCCCAACGCCTCGATCCCGACGCCGCAACCCGTGCACTATCGCCCGATGTTCGGTGCCTTGGGAAAATCACTGACGGCGAGTTCAGTGACGTTTGTCTCGGCTGCCGCCCTCGATACAGGCCTTGAAAGTCTCGGTCTTGAAAAGCCTTTGATGGCCGTCCGGGGCACGCGTCAGGTGACCAAGGCGGATATGTATCTCAACGATTATTGCCCGACCATGGAAGTCGACCCCGAGACTTACGAAGTGCGGGCGGACGGCGAATTGTTGACCTGTGAACCGGCGGAAGAGCTGTCGATGGCGCAGCGTTACTTCCTGTTTTGAGGCAGGTGGACGTGCGCCAGGCCATTGATGTAACGCCCCGGGGGTCCTGGCCCGAAGGGGACGCGGCAGCGAGCGTGACGCTTGCCTTCGATGATCGGCATCGCCGGCGTATTCGATTAACCGATGATCGGGGCGAGGACTTTCTGCTTAACCTCAAATCAGCAAAGGTGCTGCACGATGGCGACGGTCTGGCACTGGAAGACGGCGGCTATATCCGGGTCCAGGCGGCGCTTGAGGCAGTGGCTGATATCAAGACCGCATCGGCGGCCCATACGGCCCGCATCGCCTGGCACATCGGCAATCGCCACACACCGGTTCAGGTGCTCGACGACGGTACCTTGCGCATCCGAGATGATCATGTGCTGGTGGCCATGATCGAAGGGCTGGGTGCCGAGGTCGTCAGACATCAGGCCCCCTTCGCCCCGGAACCCGGCGCCTATGACAGCGGAAGTCACGCACATGACCACGCCTGATCAGAAGGGCCAAAGCCTGCTGCGTTTGATGGCATGGCTCAGCCCGAGCTTCCCGGTCGGGGCCTACACGTATTCCCATGGACTGGAATACGCCATCGAAGCCGGACTGGTCACGGACGAGCCGGGCCTTGCCAATCAGGTGAAGACGATTATTGAACAGGGGTCAGGCCGGGTGGACGCGGATCTGTTCAGGCTGGCCTGGCAGGCGGCGATTGATAACGATCAGGCGGAGCTGGCGCGGATTGTCGAGCTGGGCCAGGCGTTACGCGGAACCTCGGAGATGGCGCTGGAAAGTTCAAGCCAGGGCGCGGCCTTCCTGACGGCGTTGCGCGGAGCGTGGCAGGAAGACGGTGCGACCGATCATTTGGCCAATTTCGATGTGAAGAATATTTCTTACGCCGTGGCGGTCGCTGTCGCGGCGGCCGAAGCGGGCATCGCCCTGAAACCGGCGCTCAGTGCCTATTTGCATGCCGTTGCCGCCAACCTGATATCAGCTGGCGTCCGACTGATCCCGCTCGGCCAGACGGCGGGCCAGCGCGTGCTGGCGGCGCTGGAACCGGTCATTCTCGAGGCATCGGCTGCGGCCCTGGTTCGCGACCCGCAGGATATTGGCTCGGCAACCCCGATGGTTGACTGGGCTTCGATGAAACACGAAACACAATACACAAGGTTATTCAGATCATGACGAAGAACGAGGCCAATCCCCTGCGTGTCGGTATCGGCGGGCCCGTCGGTTCGGGCAAAACCGCCTTGCTTGATGCGCTGTGCAAGACGTTACGTGCGCGCTACGACATTGCCGCTATTACCAACGATATCTACACCCGCGAAGATGCAGAATTTCTGACGCGATCCGGCGCGCTGACGCCTGATCGTATCATGGGGGTCGAGACCGGCGGCTGCCCGCACACCGCCATTCGCGAAGATGCCTCGATGAACCTGGCGGCGGTATCGGAAATGTCGGATCGCTTTCCCGGCCTCGAAGTCGTGTTTATTGAATCCGGCGGCGACAATCTGGCAGCGACTTTTTCGCCGGAACTGGCCGACATCACGATCTATGTGATCGATGTGTCCGCCGGCGACAAAATCCCGCGCAAGGGCGGGCCCGGCATTACACGTTCGGACTTGCTGGTGATCAACAAAATCGATCTGGCACCGCTGGTCGGAGCCGATCTTGACGTGATGGATCGCGATGCCCGCAAGATGCGGGGGGAGCGACCTTTCGTCTTTACCAACCTGAAAGACGGCACCCGGCTCGATGAGGTGGTCGATTTTATAATTAACCAGGGTGGATTGCCGCCCGTCGAATTGGATGCCAGAATTAGCGCCAACTAAACAAATCTTGACGTTCAGGGAGAAAATTATGGAAACGCGTGCCGCAGTCGCTCTGGAAGCGGGCAAGCCACTGGAAATCATGACGGTTGATCTCGACGGTCCGAAGGACGGCGAAGTCCTGGTCGAGATCAAGGCGACCGGCGTCTGCCACACGGACGAATTCACCCTGTCAGGTGCCGATCCCGAAGGCATGTTCCCGGCCATCCTCGGCCACGAAGGGGCGGGCGTGGTGGTCGACGTTGGCAAAAACGTCTCGACGCTGAAAAAAGGCGATCACGTCATTCCGCTCTACACGCCGGAATGCCGGGTCTGCGAATACTGCACGTCGGGCCGGACCAACCTTTGCCAGGCGATCCGCGAAACGCAAGGTGCCGGCGTCATGCCCGATGGCACCTCGCGTTTCAAGCTGAACGGCGAAAAAGTCTTTCATTACATGGGTACCTCGACGTTTTCGAATTACACCGTGGTGCCGGAAATCGCCCTAGCCAAGGTGCGGGAAGACGCGCCGTTTGATAAAATCTGTTACATCGGCTGCGGTGTCACCACCGGCATTGGTGCGGTGATCAACACGGCCAAGGTCAAGCCCGGCGACAATGTCATCGTCTTCGGTCTCGGCGGTATTGGCCTCAACGTCATTCAAGGTGCGCGCATGGTCGGAGCCAACATGATAGTCGGTGTCGACCTGAACGACGGCCGCCGGGCCATCGCCGAGAAGTTCGGCATGACGCATTTCGTCAATCCCAAAGAAGTTGAAGGCGATCTGGTGCCTTATCTGGTCGATCTCACTAACGGTGGTGCTGATCATTCCTTCGAATGCATTGGCAATGTTGACGTCATGCGCGATGCCCTCGAATGCTGCCACAAGGGCTGGGGCGAAAGCACGATTATCGGCGTCGCCGGTGCCGGTCAGGAAATCACCACGCGGCCCTTCCAGCTTGTTACAGGCCGGGTCTGGCGCGGTACGGCTTTTGGCGGAGCCAAGGGTCGCACGGACGTGCCTAAAATCGTCGACTGGTACATGGATGGCAAAATCAACATCGATGATTTGATCACCCACACTATGCCACTTGATGACATCAACAGTGCCTTCGATTTGATGCATGCGGGTGAAAGCATCCGCAGTGTCGTGGTCTATTAGCGGAGAGACATTCCATGCCGCAAATTCGGGTTCTCGGTCGCCGCACGTCGGTCAACGTTCAGAAAGTCATGTGGGTCGCGGCAGAAATTGGTCTTGAGGTCGAGCGCCTCGATATCGGTGGTGCGTTTGGCGGCAACAACACGCCGGATTATCTCGCCAAGAATCCCAACGGCCTCATACCGGTGCTGGAGGACGGTGATGTCGTGCTGTGGGAATCGAACGCCATCGTGCGTTATCTCGCCGAAGAATACGGCGGGCCGCCGTGGTTCCCGGCGTCGGTTGCGGATCGCGGTATCGCCGGTCAATGGATGGACTGGTATCTGACGTCACTGCACCCGCATATGACGACGGTGTTCTGGCAACTCATTCGCACGGCTGCCGAAGATCGTAATCACGAAGCCATCGCCAAGGCAACGGAACAGGCTGCCCGTTTTTACTCCATGCTTGATCAGCAACTGGCGGACAGGGATTTCATTCTGGGCGATCAGCCCTGTATGGCGGATATTCCTGTCGGCAGTGCGGTGTATCGCTGGTTCAATCTCGACGTGGAGAGCCCGTCAATGCCCAACCTCGAAGCCTGGTTCGACCGGCTTATGGCGCGCCAGGCCTATCAGGATCACGTTGTGATGGAACTGACCTGACGAAATTTTGGCCTGATCATTCAACGGTGCGCGGCCAGTTGCGCGCGAATGGTTTTTGAACGGCGCGCTCGACCAGTTCAAGCCGGTCCTGGCCGTAAAACATATCGCCATCAACAATGTAGGTTGGTGAGCCAAAAATGTTTCGCTCAATCGCTTCCTGTGTATAAGCCTCGTAGCGCGCCGTGACGTCTGCGCTGGATGCCGCATCAACCAACGCCGCCCCGTCAAGATCGACACTGTCCGCCAGTTTTATCAGCGTCGCCGTGTCAGCGAGATCGGCGTCATCGGCCCAGTGGCCATCGAGAAAACTGTGGGCCAGGGCATCGATATTGTGCTCAGCCAAAATTGCCGCAACCAGAACCCGGTTGGCGAGATCGTAGCCATGATGATGATACGTTGGGCGTCGCCCCAGCGTACGCAGGCCCCGGAATTCAGCCCAGCGTTCAACTTCTCGATTAAAAAAATAGTCCCGATAATCGAGAGACCGCTCCCCGAAGGACGAGCTGCCGGCGGCGGCCATCATCACATTCAGATCGACCGGCTTGTGGATAATCGCTCGCCCCGACGTTTTGGATATCCCCATTAACCGTGCTGAGCCCAGCCAGGTGTATGAAGAATAGGCGGCATAATAATATTCGATCCCGGACATGGCTTCTCCAGCGCGTGACGACTTAATGCAGAACCAGTGAGGTATCTACCAGTTTCAGTTCAGCCGGTTTGATGAGTTCACTACTTGTGACGCGCACCGAATGCAGCGGCCCGTCGAGTTCGGCTTCCCAGAAATCGAGGAACTTGTTTAGCACGGGGAAGCGCGGGGCAATATCCAGTTCCTGCCAGATGTATTCCTGCAGCAGGGCCAGGTGATCCGGCAGGCGATAGGTGATTTCCGCCGTGGTCAATCGATAACCTTGCAACTGATGGACAAGAGACGTCATACCAAACCCTCCAACCAAAATGCGACAATGATCAAGGCGTCCAGAATAACGCGATCTGAGAAAAAATATCACAACAATTTCAATTGTTTATGGCACTCCTCTGGCGAGAGTGCCAAAATTGTTGATAGGATGTTCCCCGCATTGATTTCCATTTTTGAAAGAGTTTCGTACATGTCCGATCTGATCCTGCATCACTACAAGGGCTCTCCGTTCGCTGAAAAAATTCGCGCCCTGCTCGGCTTCAAGGGGTTGGCATGGCAGTCCGTCGACATCCCCGTGATCATGCCAAAACCGGATTACGTATTGTTGACCGGCGGGTTCCGGCGCACGCCCTCGCTGCAGATCGGGGCCGACATATATTGCGACACGCACGCCATAGCGCTTGAACTGGAACGGCGTTTTCCCGAGCCTTCGATCTTCGCCAACGCCAGCAAGGGCCTCAACATCACCGCGGCGATGTGGGCCGACAGGACGGTGTTTCTGAATGCGGCGCGTTACATGATCGGCATGAATGCCGATCACTTGCCGCCTGAATTCCATGCCGACCGTGCCGCCATGCGCGGGGCCGAGGCCAACATCCCGATGATCAAGGCGATGGCAGATCCGCTTCTTCAGCAGCTCCGCCCGCAACTCGCCTGCGTCGATGACATGTTGAGTGATGGCCGGGCATTTGTTCTGGGCGAACAGGCCGGGCTCGCCGATTTTTCGATCTATCATTGCGCCTGGTTTGTCGGTAATTCACCGGCCACCCGGCCGACGCTCGAGCCATACAGCCATCTCACGGCGTGGATGGCGCGCATGAAAGATTTCGGTCATGGCGAGCGCGGCGAGATGACATCGGAAGCCGCCATTGAAGCGGCCAACGCCGCATCGCCTGAGGCGATTTCGGCTTCCGCCGATCCGCTGGACGGGGGCCCCGCATTGGGATCGAAGGTCGCTGTCTCGTCGGATGATGGTGTGCCGCCGGCGGTCGAGGGGGAGCTCGTTATTGCCACCTCGGAAGAGATCGCCGTACGTCGTCAGGATGAGGCCATTGGCGAGGTCGTCGTGCATTTCCCGCGTATGGGCTATTTGATCAAGGCGCTCTGACAATTTCAGACGGGATACCCGCAGCGATGACAAAACGCGCCATCAGGCTGGGCATTGCGGCCGTCTTTGTCTGGAGTTTTGCGGTGTCGATGGTCTTTGCCTGGGCAACCGGCGCCGATATCGGCTCCGGCAATATCGGGTTTATCTTGCTTGATGGTGCCGTGATGTTTGTGCTTGGCGGCATTGTCCCCGGCCTCGTCTACCTGATTTTCAGGCACCGTATCGAAAATCCTGCGGCGCTGTTCGGGCTGTGGGCCACGGTTATCGTCTTTATCGGCCTTGGGAATTTTGTCGCGTGGATTTTAATCTGAACGCTCAAAACCGAATAATGCTTTAACTCTAAAATAAATGGTCGCCCACGTCGTCCCGCGCTATAATGCCGCCATCTGAACCATCGTTTTGACGATCCCCACAATTGATCCGCGATAAATCAACGTCTGCGCCCATAGATCAAAGGCGGGGCTGAATATCTGTTTTTTTTGAGGCAAATTAATGAGTGTCGTCCGCCGTCCGTCGCTGGCTATCCTGATCGTCATTACGATGACGGCGCAAATTGCGCTCAATATCATATTGCCGTCGCTGGCCGGTCTCGAAAAAGTATTCGAGACGAGTTATGGCGTGGTGTCGCTGACGCTGACCCTTTATCTCGTCGGCATGGCGGTTGGGCAACTGGCCTACGGCACAATGTCAGACCGTTTTGGTCGACGTCCCATTGTGTTGAGCGGCCTTGTGATCTTCAACATCGGTACTGTGATTTGTCTGGCAGCACCTTCGATTGAAGTCCTGATTTTCGGTCGGGTGGTGCAAGCGGTTGGCGGCTGCGCCGGCATGGTCATGGGCCGGGCCATGGTGCGCGATATCTCCGATTCCAATCGTGCCGCCGCGATGATCGCCTATTTGACCATGGCCGTTGTTGTGGTGCCGACGCTGGCGCCGCTGATCGGCGGCTATCTGGATGTCTGGTATGGCTGGTGGGCCAATTTCGTTTTTGTCTTGATCGTCGGGTTGCTCACAGTTGTAGCAGCGTTGGCGCTGGCACATGAAACCCTGCCGCCGGAAAAACGCCATGAGATGGAATTTATCCATCTATTTCAGGCCTTTGCCGCTTTGCTCCGTAATCCTATGTTTAATGGCTACGCCTTGCAAGTTGGTTTCAACACCGGGGCTTATTTTGCCTTTCTCGGGGCCGCACCAAAAATCCTGATCGATTTCATGGGCGGCACGGCAGAGCAACTCGGCATCTACTACGTCTATGTCTCAGGTATTTACATATTGGGAAATTTCGGCACGGCGAAATTGTCCAAAAAATATGGCGTCGACAATATGGTGACGACCGGCACGGTAATTACCCTGTTAGGCGCGTCATTGTTGCTGGGTGTTCAACTCCTGATCGGCCTGACGCCCTTCAGCCTTTTCGGTCTGATGTGCGTTGTAGCTTTCGGCAACGGCTTTTGTATTTCGGCGGGCATGGCCGGCGCGATCGGCGCAGACCCGCAGCGTATTGGTGCGGCTTCCGGCCTGGCGGGCTCGCTGCAACTGGGTTTCAGCGCTGTGGCAACCTGGGTGGTCGGCCTGATGCTGGTGGACACGGCCTTGCCGCTGGCCTCGATCATGGTGGCGTGTACGTTGATGGCGGTCGTGTCACCGCCGATCGGGCGATATTTCGGCGGGTCGCGATAACAAAATGTCCAAAAAAATATTCTCATCGGCCCTCAATGAAATATTAGGGATACATCCGTTATGTATCGTGTTCAGGACCAGGGGCAGACACATAGCCTTGAATCCAGGAAAAATAACCCTACCTGTAGCGTAGTAATTCAAATGGTGGCGAATGGCTGAGAAGAAAAAACTGGGTGAACTGCTAGTTGCACTAGGCGTTGCGAGCGCCGAGGCGGTTAGTCATGCGCTCGGACTTCAGAAACAGACCAGTGAAAAACTCGGCAGCATCCTCGTGCGCGAAGGTGCGGTAGATCCGGGTCGTCTCGGGGCTGCGCTCGAAGTTCAATCTGATCGCCGCTCCCCCATGCGCAGCCGGCGCCTCGGCGAAGTTCTGGTTGATATCGGTGCCGTCAGCAAGGAAGCCATCAACCAGGCGATCGAAGCGCAGTCGAAACACGGACGCCGGCTCGGTCAATCACTGCTCGAACTGGGGTTGACCTCTGAAGCCGCCATCATGGAGGCGGTGCGTCATCAGAAGGCTGAGGCTTCGTCACTCGGGCATTTGCTCATCCGGCTTGGCCTGGTCACAGAATCACAACTGGCATTTGCCCTTAAAATGCAGTCCGCCAAGGGCGGGCGGCTGGGCGAGACGATTGTTGACCTTGGTCATGTTGATCGTGAATCGCTTAACCAGGCCCTTAATCTCCAACGCCTTATCCGCAAAGGCGTCTCTGTTGCGCTGATTACTGCAGCGATGGCAACGGCGGGTGCCGGTGTTGCATCAGCTTCGACTTCGGGTGATCTGGCTGCCACGTCGAGTGGCAGCGCGACGATCAGCGTCATCATTCCGGAACGCGCTTCGATAAACGTTGGCTCCGGCGGTGGCGGCAGTGATGGTGGCAGTGGAAAAATAGCTGTCGAGGGTGGCCAGATTGACATGCTGTTTCAGGGCGCGTCGTATTTGCGCGGTGCAACGACAGTCTCCGCTATCGGCTCTGGTGCTGACGGGGCTTTTACCTTGCAGGATGCCTCGGGCGAAACCGTTGCCTTCGATCTGACATCTGCGGAGAATTCGACAGGCGGCGGTAATATTCAGCCGAACCAGAGTTTCAGCCTGAATGACATGGGCAAGTTGCTGGTTGATCTGCCGAACAACGACGATTCTTCCAGCACCGGGGCCGGCAGCGTATATTACGGTGTCGTAACAATGTTGGTTTCGCCGCAATAGTATTAGCGACGGTCCTGTGCCAATTTAACTGGCACTATAAATCTCCAAATCAGTCGAGTTCGTCACTGGTTTCCATGCGCTGAACCACAACAAAAAGTGGCTTCACGGTGATTTCCCCATCAATCTTCCGATTAACCTCCCTGCTGCAGAGCTAACTTTGGACAGGCCGGGGATCTGTGATCCATAGGCCGACGCCAGGAATATGATAATTTCGAAATTTATGAATTAACCACATATTCTTGATTAAGTGGCAGTTTTCAGCGGCCTTAACGAACCATTAACCAATTCCGTTAACCTTGATTACGAAATCGCGTCAGCCTTTATGTCCCAAATTGACTCTCCGTGTCCCAATATGGTGTCCCATATTGGTCCATTCGTTTGGAGTGCTGTCTCAAATCCGCACATAGCGTGACATACCCTGATGGTGGACCAACAGGATTTGTCTTGAATTTTAGCCAATTTATTATCTTTTGCCGTTTTTCACAGACCTGGCACCGAACTTGCGGATACCCCCTCACAAGGCCGCGACGATGTTTTGAGGAATTGCCGAAATCGCCTGAAGAAACAGATATTTCGGTATGTTTTGCAAAACAGGGCCAAAGAGATTTAGACGCGACGAAATTTCGGGGTATTTGGAAATACCACCCAAAGGAGTTTCGAAGCGAGGTAACAGGTAGTTTGTGACTGATATCGGGAAACCGCTCAGTCGATGATCAACAGGAGAGAAGTTATGCGTAAGTTTTTCAAGAATACCAAAGCTCGTGTCATTCCGGCCGTTCTGTCCGCCGCAATTCTTGCCGGCGCGCCGATCAGCGCCGCATATGCAGCGACCCAGGGCACCATTGCCGCCACGTCGGATGGTGCCGTCAGCATCTCCGTCTCGCTCGGTTCACTGGCCCGTATTACCGATCTTGATGACATCACGTTCGGTACCTGGAGCGGCACCGGCGATCTCGCGACTGCTGATGATGTTTGCGTCTGGGTCAGTGGCGGTGGTTACGCCGTGACAGCCGAAGGTAACGGCACAGGTAACGCTTTCGAACTTACGAACGGCTCTGAAACAATCGCCTACACCGTCAAATGGGACGATGTCGCCGGTTCGACAACGGGCACAGGCATGACGTCAGGCGCCTCACTCGGCAGTCAGACTTCGTCAGCAACTTCTACAGATTGCTCAGGCGGTACCATGACAGCGACCGTCGCGGTTGAAATCGCAGAATCAGAACTCGGCGCTGCCGGCTCTGGTGCCTACAACGGTGTGTTGACGCTGGTTATCGCACCTGAATAAGACTTTTGAACACGGCGGCGGGCGACGGTTGGTATTCACCTCGCCCGCCGTTGCACGACCAGGGCGGAGAATTTTGATTTCATCCAATTGATGCCCGCGCGATTTGCGAACTGGAGTACCTGAAACTTTGTTAAGGTATTACCCGATGAATAATTTCAAAAACATATTGGGACGTATCCGGGTTTTTTCCGGGGCTTTTGCGGCATTGGCCGTCCTCGTCGCCATTGCTATTTATGCCGGATCCTTTCCCGCCGACGCCAAGGGCCCGACCCTTATCGTTATTGAAAAGCTCGATGATCTGAACCTCGGAACCTGGGGCGGCCAGGGAAGCCTGTCGGACTATTCTGATCATTGTGTTGCCTCGACCACAGGTACATTTTCGATTACCGCCACAGGTGACGGACCTGGTGGGGCCTATCAATTGTCTTCAGGCGCGGCCGTTCTGCCTTTCCATCTGTATTATCGTGACAAAAAGAATGCGGCTTTTGTCGAGATTCCGGCCGGAACGCCCGTTGCGAGTTTCAAGGCCGAGCACAAACCTGAAAAATGCAAACACCAAAAACAGCGACTGGAAGTTCGTTTGTACGAACTTGATATGGCCCAGGTGCCGCCAGGCGCTTATTCAGGCAATCTGATCGTTATGGTGACGCCTCTGTAATCGGCTTCCTGCCTGCGCTAGACTGGTGGCTGATGGTTTTTTGATCGGCCGCCATACAGCGCCAAGGCTGCCGACGGGGTAACAAACATGACATGTTGGTTGAACTGGTGGGGCAGCTAATACCAAAAACATTCACGAATGCTGTGCATCAGTTCTGTATGCACTCTGCAGTCGCACGTCCGCCTCTCGCTTTAAAGCGCCGCGCCGGGCAGGCACTGAAAATCTGCCTGATGATTGTGCTGACCTTGCCCGCCGGTCTCGGCCAGTCCGCCGCTCAGGCGAAATTCACGACCGTCAGCGGCACGCCGAAAGGGTTTGAAGCCTTGACGGAGCCGCAAACAACACTGCTCGATGTTTATTACGCCAACCGGCAAATCGCTTCGACGATGGCGACCTTCAGCGCCGAAAGTGTTATTTTCAACAACCCGATCGAAGTCCTGTCAAAAATCCCGAGGCTCAAGAATCAGGGGAAACTTCTTGGCGTACTGTCGGGCTCACTGGAGCCAAATGTCGAACTGGTTTGCTTCGAGGGCGCCAAACCTGAATCGCCGTGCGGCAAGCTCGAACCCGAATCGATTGGCGTGATCCTGGACGAAGGAAACTTCCGGGTTGATGTATTTGTCCACCCCGACTTCCTCGATATTCACGAATTGGGACTGCCGCGCTACCTGCCGCCATCCGAAGCAGGCCTGTCGATTGTCTCATCGTTCGCCGGTGCCGTATCGGGCTCGGCCAGCACGTCCAATACACACAACACCCGGAACCAGACCGTCATTGGCCTGAACGAAAGCCGGGTTCGCATTGATTCTTCCTATTCCAACACGGCGGAGTGGTTCTTTGACACGGCCTTCATGGAGCGCGATATCAAGGAGCAGCGCTTCATGGCCGGTGTGTTCAACACCACATCGATGGACAATATCGGCGAACAGAAACTGTTCGGTCTCGGCTATACCACAACGACCGACACCCGCGTCGATCTGGAAATCGGTTTTGGTAACCAGCTTGTAGTGTTTTTACCCCAGCCGGCGCAGGTCGATATTCTCAAGGATGATCGCCTGATCGGATCTCGATTTTACGAAGCCGGAAAACAAATTATCGACACCAGTCAGTTACCCGAAGGCGCCTACGACGTCCTGCTGAAGATCAAGGAGCGCAGCGGCGCGACGCGGGAAGAAACACATTTTTATACCAAAGCGACCAATCTGCCGCCCTCCGATTCGCCGCTGCTCTACGTCGAAGGCGGCATACTGCTGACAGACGTAAATTCGCCCTTCCCCATGCGCACCAACATTCCCATTCTGCATTACGGCGCGATGTTCCGTTATAATGACAGCTGGGGCCTGGGCGCTGATTTCATTACCAGCGACACGGTGTCGGTCGGCGAATTTCGCTCTATCTACCTCGGGCGAAACCTGCGCTTTCGCGGTGCCGCCGTTCTGACATCGGACGACGACATTGCAGCGAGCATGACGGCAAGTGGCGATATGTGGGATGTCGGCTATACCGTGGCGCTGCGGCGAAACTGGGCGGGCGGGGCACTGGCCTCGACAACCGAGACGCCGGTATTCGATCCTATCGGCTCCTCCTTCACCCAGTTCCGGGCCAGTCTCAGTTACGTCTGGGGCCAGGCGCAATACAGCTGGTCGTCGCTCTACCAGGCGAATGAAGGCGAAGCTGACACCTATTCTCACGGCCCGACATTTACCTATCCGCTTTATCGCGATTCCAAATGGTCGGCCATTTTGCGTATGGAAGCGGCGCAAACCCAGGATCAGACGTCGGCCATGGCGCGATTACAGTTTCGCATGATCGATCCCAACTGGTCAGTGGGCGCGACATCAAGCATCGAGAACATCGACAGTCATGTCGCCGCTTCAGACAGGTCGAACGAGGGATACAGCGGAAATGCCTCGGTCAATGGTTCGTGGCAGGATCAGGATCTGGTCCCGGGCGATCTGACGCTGGGTGGCACTTATGCGCAGGAAACCGGATTGCGGACCTTGCAGTCCAACGCCAGTCATTTGAGCAAGTGGGGCCGTTATTCGATGGATGTTGATCGCAGCTGGGGCCGTAATGCCAGCGGCGACGGCGCGAGTGTCGCCGGTAACTTTGCCACCAGCCTGATCAGTGACGGCTCGACCATTGTGCTGGGCGGGCGTGAGCGGCGCGACAGTGGCGTTGTTGTCAGCCTGAAAGGTCGGGCCAAAGACGCTGTGTTCAACGTTGTCGTCAATGGCTTGCCGAGCGGTGAAATCAAAGTCGGTGAATCGCTGCCCCTGCTGCTTCAGCCCTACAAGACTTACGGCGTGCGCATTGAGCCGGTCGGTGGTGACTTCGTCGCTTTTGATTCGGATGACAAGGAGATCACACTTTATCCCGGCAACGTCACGGGCGTGGTCTGGTCGATCAATCCGATTGTCGCGGTTTTTGGCCGCGTCGTGCGGGCAGATGGCAAACCGGTTTCCTTCGCCCGGATCGGCGGTGTCGCGGGCGGTGCCTTTACCGACGAACTGGGATATTTCCAGACCGAAATGACCGACCCGGGCGAGCTCACCTTTACGCCGGGGCACGGTAACGTCTGCAGCGTATTTATTGAATCCCTGCCGGAAACCGAAGTTTTTGCCGACGTCCAGGAAGTAGTTTGCCGCGATACCCTGCTTGAGGCCAAAGCGGCACCGGCGGAGAGCGGAGCGGACAAACAGGTCGCCGCAACGGATGGCGAAAAAGCACCGGACTGGTCGAAAGTTATCACCGCCTACCGCAAGGACCTCGGTGTCGAAGCAGAACCGACAGCCGAAAATGACGTCGCCGCGCCGGCGCCTGAGCCTGAAGCTGAACCCGTCGTTGTGGCTGAGGCAAAACCTGCGCCCGCACCGGTCGCAGCCGAAGACAAACCGGAACCGGTCACGCCCGACCTGCCGCCGCAATCGACGCGGCAAAGCGTTCTGGCGGCGACCGAAAAACTTGAAAAACAGGTCGATGATCTTGATACGCTGGTCTCGGCGGCGGAACGCGAGGCACAAGTCCAGCTCGCGAAAGTGCCTGCGCCGGATGAACCGGAAATCCTGGTTGTCAAACCGGTCGATGATCCTGAAAAACCGGCGACACCGGCCGTCCCCGTCGTCACACCGGCACCAGCTTCGACCTGGCGCGTACAGCTCGCGGCCTACCGGCAACTGGACAATGTCAAAAGCGGCTGGCAACAGATCAGCCGACGAGCGGGCCCGACACTTGAAGGTCGTTCCGGTGTCGTCTTGCGAGCTGATCTCGGCACACGCGGCACCTTCTATCGCTTGCAGGCCGGACCGGCGACCAACCACGACATCGCCCGCGATCTCTGTGATCAGCTCATCGGCAAATCGATCAACTGCCGACTGGTACGGCTGCCCGTCAGCGCCCTGGCGAGGCCCGGAAACGAATGTGTGTTGGACACGGGCGACGGCTCAATTGCATCGAGCCAGTCTTGTGAATTCAGCCCGCAACTGGTTGTCGCCGTCTCAACACCGAAAGCCAAACCGGCTGGACCTGCGGTCACACCCGTCGTTCGGACAGGCCAGACCGTTGGTGCCGCGTCGGGTGTTTCGTTTGATCGTCCGGTCAATTCGTCCGTGTACCGAATTCAACTCGGCTCACACCGCCAGCGTCAACTGGCCGAGCAGGACTGGCAACGCCTTGTCAAATTATCAGAAGGTTTCCTCGCCGGTCTCGACCCCGTCATCGCCCGCGCCGATCTTGGCAGCCGCGGTATCTATCACCGCCTGCAAATCGAAACTTCCGGTCGCAAAGACGCCACCGCCCTGTGCCGCGATCTCAAAGACCTCGCCCTGCCCTGCCTCGTCGTCAAAAGCCCGACGCGGGGCTAAAATCGCTCCTGCTTAATCTCGGTGCCGACGGTGACGTAGTATTCGACCGGGGTGTCGTATTTGAGTTCGGTGGTCCAGGTGTTGCCGACATAAATTCGTTTTGGCGGGGAATCGACGCAGTTTTCGCCCGCCTTGTCACATTGTTTGCCGTTGGAGAGCAGGGCGCTGGTGGTACCGGTGTTGGTGAAGGTGAGAGACTTGCCTTCGCGTTTGGCCTGCAGTTCCGGTTTGCCGCCATTGGGCCTGACGACGACCAGCACGTCATAACCGAAGACGATTTTAACCGCCGTCTGGGCTGCTTCGACCTGACCAATCACCGGCTTGACCGTCAGGCGATAGATCCGGTCTCTTTTTTCTGCCGGTTTAAGCACGACGATGCGCATGATTTTCGATTGTTTGGGCTTGAGCACAAAGCGGTTGGGCGTGACCAGCAGGCCGAACTTCCCGGGGTCGCGAACCTTTACGCGCTTTTGCGCTTTGGTGCCGGGTTCGAGTATCTGAAAGGGTTCAACCAGCACGAACAGGGTATCGTTACCCGAATTGGTGATTTTGATGTCGTCTCGGCGCGAGGCCGGATTGGAAAAATCGACGACGACTTTATTCAGCGCCATCTGGGCCTGGGCGGTCAGCGGCAGCATCAGCGCGCTGGCGACAATCAGCAGGGCCCGGAACATGGATAATCGCATCAACAAATTCCTTTATTCGTCCAGGTTTCTCAAGACGTCGAGGTCGAGTTCCTGGGTATCGCCCAGCCAGAGTGCATAGTCGCGGTGATCTTCAAGGGCATTGCCGGTATTGGGGTGGACAAACACATTCATGCTGCCGCGATTAAGCGCGAGCCACGGCACAATCGTCGGGAACTTTTCGTTCGAAAACGCCACCTGGTAACTCCAGCACGGGTGCGGCCCAATCGGCTTTTCATGAAAGCGGCCCATCTCCATTTCGAAGCGTTCTTCAATGGCGGCACGCAAGGTCAACGCAGCTTCACGGCTGGCATCGTCAAAATAGACGTGCGCGTGATAATCCTTGATCTCGCCAGTTTCTCTAAAAGTCATGCGCCATACTTTGTGATTTTATGCCGGTAATCAAGTTTCATTGATCAGCCGTATGCTGTTGCCTGCCATCCACGCCTGGATGTCTTCCAGCGCCTGAGTATACACCAACTGATGAAATTCCCGGATGACAAAGCCGGTATGACCGGTGAGCACGACATTATCAAGTGCCCGCAAGGCATGATCGACAGGCAGCGGTTCGACATCAAAAACATCAAGCGCCGCACCTGCAATGCCGCCTCGGGACAGGATATCGATCAGAGCGGCCTCGTCGACGATGGGCCCGCGCGATGTGTTGATTAAATAAGCATCCGGTTTCATCAAGGCCAGTTCAGCAGCACCTATCATGCCTTTGGTGCGCGAACTCAGCAGTTGATGAATGGTTAAGACGTCCGAGCGCGCGAACAATTCTTCCTTCTCGACCCGCGTTGCTCCGGCGGCCGCGGCTTTCTCATCCGTCAGGTTTTCGCTCCAGGCGATGATTTCCATGTCGAAGGCAAGACCGGCCTGGGCGACCTTCGATCCCAGGCGTCCGAGCCCCATGATGCCAAGCGTCTTGCCATTGAGACCGACACCGAAACCCTGCTGCCAGCCACCGGCTTTCATCAGGCGATCCTCTTTCGGGATTTGTTTGGTCAGCGCGAGTATGAGCGCCCAGGTGTGTTCGAAGGCCGGATAGGGCACCAGTTCTGTGCCGCAGACTTCGATTTTACAATCGCTGGCGGCCGCCATGTCGATGGCGAAATTCCGCATGCCCGCGGAGACCAGTAATCTGAGATTGGGCAGCTTCTCCAGTACACTTCGCGAAAACTTCGTGCGCTCGCGCATGGCAACCAGAATATCAAAGGGTGTCAGGGCCTCAATGATCGCGGCCTCCTCGAAGCCCAGATGCTTCTCGAACACGGTGATCTCGACGCCGTCCAGCGTCGACCAGTCGGCGGAAGTCAGCGCGGCGTTCTGATAGTCGTCGAGCAATCCAATGCGAAGCATGTCCCTGACCTTTGTTATCTCATCCGGCGTCGGTCAAAAAAATGACGGCCAGGCGTAGATCACCGGGCCGTCAAGATTTCTGGTTATGCAGGTCGTTATCCGTCAGCGTTAATTTTTTCAATCAATTCCGACAGCACCTTGTCGGCCTGATCGTTTTCGACCTGGCAGGTGCCGGCGGCATGATGACCACCGCCGCCGTAAGAAAGGCACAGCCCGCCAACATCTGTTTTCGAGGAGCGATCGAGGATCGACTTGCCAATGGCGAACACCGTGTTCTGCTGCTTGAGGCCCCACATCTCGTGGATCGAAATATTGCATTGGTCGTAGACGGCGTAAATCACGAAGCGATTGCCGGCATAGATAGTCTCTTCATCGCGCAGATCGAGCACCACCAGATTGCCATGCACGGTGCCACACCGATCAAGCTGCTCCTTGAATTTGGCGTCGTGTTCGGTATAGAGATCGACACGTTCGCGCACGTCCGGCAGATCGAGGATCTGGTCGATGGTGTGTTCGCGGCAGTAATCGATGAGGTGCATCATCAAGTCATAGTTGGAAACCGTGAACTCGCGGAAGCGTCCGAGGCCGGTGCGCGAATCCATCAGGAAGTTCAAAAGATTCCAGCCGTCGGCATTGAGAACTTCATCGCGGTTGAACTGGGCTGCATCGCCCTTGTCGACCGCCGCCATCAAATCATCATCGACGCCGGTAAACTCGCCCTTGCCACCATAGTAATCGTAGACCACGCGTGCGGCTGACGGCGCATCAGGATCGATCACCAGATTGCCGGGCTCATTTCCGCCGGCGCGCTCAATCTCGCTCGAATGATGGTCAAAGGCCAGATGGCAGCCATCGACGTATGGCAGATTGGTCGTTATGTCGTTGTCCGAAATGTCGACCTTGCCATCCTGCATGTCCTTGGGATGGACAAACTTGATATCGTCGATCAAGTCCATTTCCTTGAGCAAAACGGCGCACACCAGGCCGTCAAAATCACTGCGTGTTACCAAACGGTATTTTTTATCTGACAAGGAAACCTCCCGGGAAAACGTTGTCTCGTGCTTCATTTCAATCGACCTGGCCGATTATCGCTGGTTCTGCGTGGCGAGTGGCCCGCACAACTCGTTTTGTTCATGATATCAAAGGCGAACAGGCCCGTGAAACATCAATTTTATTCAATTCACGATAGAGTATTAATCTAGGTCGATCACGGCAAAAAGCACATGTTTATTTGCCCGGACGCCCGGAATTTCAGCTTTCCTGCTCAATTTCCTTCTGCCGCTTGCGGGCCATCTTGGCGGCAAGGCCCGAGGCGACATTCGGGCGGCTCCACGGACAAATGGCGATGCAAATCCCGCAGCCATAGGTTTCGTTGAAATAGGGCACACATTTGTCGAAATCGATGTACCACTTTTCGGCCCCGCGAACGGTTTGTTTGGCACTGGCGATGGCGTCGGGCGGGCAGGCGGCTTCGCATAATTTGCAACTTAAACAAAAGTCGTCGACACCGATATCGTCGGTCTGATCCGGCACCAGCGGCATGTTGGTAATGACACCGGCGAGGCGAAAGGACGAGCCGTATTGGCGATTGATGATCGAACCGTGTTTGCCCAGTTCACCAAAACCGGCGGCGAGGGCGGCCGGGATCAGCGTGAACTTGCCGGCGATCGGACCGCCTTCGGGCTCGGCATCAAATCCCTGTGCCGAGATCCAGTCGGCGATGGAACGGGTCACGCGCGTGCCCCGATTATAAGCCCGCATGACTTCGATGACGCTGCCGGGCTGAGGTGCGGTGGATAATTCCGGATGATCCATTTCAACGCCAACGATGATGACGTTTTCGTCTTTGGTCTCGTAGCCTTCAAATACCCATTCGGGCTGCAACTTTGTGACGCCGACAAGATCGGCTTCATGCGCGAGGGCAAACGCCTTGGCCGCCGCCGTCCAGTCTTCGGCCGATTTTTCGACGGTTTCATCGGCTTTGGCGACGCGTTCCTTGCTGCCGCGCCCGCCAAGCTGGTTATTCATATCGTTGATCTCGGGCACTTCGCGGCTCGATTTTTTCAGCATCCACGACTGCACCGGCGCCCACGGGTGATCCCGCCTCGGCGGGTGCCAGTAGATCGGCGAGGGCCGGCGCACGGCGCTTTCACCAAGACCATTGATTTCATTTCCGGTAATCTCGGGGATCAGGTCACGTTGCTCGTCCGAAACAAAGGGTTCAATTTTTACGCCGTGTACGGTTTTCCCGGTCATCGTGACGTCCTAGTGTAGATGTGACAGTTCAGAAAATACTAATCCTGGAATGGGGAAATTACCATGCAGATCGCAGTCATCGGTGGCGGACACGGTTGTTATGCGGCGGCAGTACATCTGTCAGAGCTGGGGCATGATGTTCGTCTGTGGCGGCGCGATGCTGACGCCTTCGGCCCGGTGCTGGACAAAAAACGACTCAATGTCATTGATGCGAAGGGCGCGCGGGAAGTGGCGATTTCGCTGCCGACTGCCGATCTGGCGGAAGCTGTGCGCGGGGCTGAACTCATCGTTATGCCGCTGCCTTGTGTGACGCATACAGCGCTTGCCCCGCAAATCGCGCCGCTGTTTGAAGACGGCCAGGTGGTGTATTTGCCGCCCGGAACTTTTGGCGGCTACATCTTCGCCAAGGCCGTGAAGGATGCCGGCAATCCGGCAAATGTCGCCTTCGCTGAAACCGGCACGTTGCCCTATCTCGCGCGCAAGCAGGACGCCGATCATGTCCGTATTTCGGTTTATGCCACACGACTGCCGACCGGCGTGTTCCCGGCCTCGGAAAGTGAACGGGCACTTGCGGTTATTCGTCAGGCCTACGCCTCGGTCGAGCCTTTAAGCGATTTGCTCGACGGCGCGCTGATGAATGCGGGCCCGATCATTCACCCGCCGCTGATTATGATGAACGCAGGACCGCTGGAGCATTTCGACGCCTGGGACATTCACAACGAAGGCACCCAGCCCTCGATCCGCCGGGTCACCGATGCGCTCGATAATGAACGGATCGCCTTGCGTGAGGCACTGGATTATGGCGCACCGCATTTTCCGCTGGCCGATCATTACGACGATGCACGGGACGAATGGATGTATGGCAATTCCTCGCACGAAAAACTCACCGACAGCGGTGACTGGCGCGAACATATCGATCTGCGCACCCACCGCTACATGCGCGAAGACACTGCGATCGGCCTGTCGTTCCTCGTTTCCGTCGGTCGCCGGGCCGGTGTCGATATGCCCGTCACGTCAGGGCTTCTGGCCATCGCCTCGGCCATCGTCGAAGAAGATCTTTATGGTCAGGGCCGCACCCTGGAAAACCTCGGCCTGGCCGATCTCGGTGATGCGGCGTGGCAAAAACTTCTGCAGGATGGTTTATGACCATGAGCAAAATCGTTGCCGTCGGGGCCGGGCGCATGGGGCGTGGTATCGCCCAGGTTTTTGCCAGCGCCGGTCACGATGTGACAATTCTCGACTTCAAGGCCCGCGAACCGGATGACAGCCACACCTTGCTGGATGCGGCGCTTGAGGAAATATCGGAGAACCTCGACTTCCTGATCTCACTCAAGGTTCTGGATCGAAAGACGGCAGATGCCGCGCTTGTCCGTGTTCATCTTGCCCCCGAGGCAACAGCGGCTGAAGTCCTGGCAGGCGCAGATTACATTTTCGAAGGCGTGCCGGAAGTGCTGGAAGCCAAGCGCGACGCGCTGGAGCGTCTGAGCGCGATCTGTCGGCCCGATGCCATCATTGCCTCGACAACGTCAACCATGCTGGTCGATGCCTTGAGTGCATCTGTCAGCGAGCCAGGGCGTTTTCTCAATGCGCACTGGCTCAATCCGGCCTATCTGATCCCGCTGGTCGAGGTCAGCCCGGGGGCAGCGACAGATGAACCGGCTCTCGAAAAACTGATGACCATGTTGCGTGCCGTCGGCAAGAAACCCGTGCGCTGCGAGGCGTCGCCGGGCTACATCGTACCGCGCCTCCAGACCGTCGTCATGAATGAAGCCGTCCGCATGATCGAGGAAGGTGTGGCGACGGCAGAAGACATCGATGCTGCCGTGCGCACCGGTTTTGGCCTGCGCTATGCCACCATGGGGCTGGTTGAATTTATCGACTGGGGCGGCGTCGATATTCTCTATTACGCTTCGCGCTATCTCACGAGCGAACTCAAATCCGATCGCTACGTGGCATCGCCAATTGTTGATGACATGATGGCACGCGGCGACATGGGCCTGAAGACGGGCAAGGGGTTTTATGATTTTTCCGAGGTCGATCCTGAAGACTTCCGCCGCCGCAAACTTGCGACATTTGTCGCCCTGCTCGAACATCTCGATATGTTGCCGATGCTGGCAGACGGAGATTAATTCATAATTTGGCCACAAAGCGATGGCCTTTTGTCAGCATGTTCAAATGGAGAAACGACATGCGTCACAGATTTATTGTATCCGCCCTGGTTCTGGCCGCCAGCATGGTGGCATTTACGACGACCTCCCGGGCCGATGATGACGAAATCCCCTACATTGAAGTGTCGGCCACCGGCACAGCGGACGCGGCACCTGATACGGCGTTGCTGTCGCTGACCGTGTTGCGCATCGAAAAAACTGCGCGTCTCGCAATTGATGCCAATAACGAGGCGATGACGACGGTGCTGGCCGAGATGGCCTCGGCCGGAATCGCGGCGCGGGATTTGCAGACGTCGGGCTTTTCACTGCGGCCGCGCTACCACCACCGCAAACCCGGCAGCGATGGCCAGCGACCGCCGCCTGTTCTCACGGGTTATGCTGCCTCAAACCAGCTCACCGTCCGGGTGCGTGATCTCGCAAACGCAGGCGGCATCCTCGACAAGGCGGTTTCGCTCGGCGTCAACAAGGTCGGCAACATTCGGTTTGTCATTGACAAGCCGGCCGCATTGCTGACGACGGCACGGGAGGTTGCGGTCAAGAATGCCGTCGCCAAGGCAAGAACGCTGGCCTCGGCGTCCGGCGTTTCCTTAAGTGATCTTTTGCGCATTACCGAGCGCAGCGGCACCCCGCGACCCATGCCGATGATGCGGGCGTCGATGGCCAAAGCGGAAAGTGCCGTGCCGATTGCGGCAGGCGAGATCAGTTATTCGGTGACCGTCAACATGCGCTGGGCCCTGAAGTAGTAGATCAGGTGTCGTCGTCTTCCGTCCCGGCGTGATCGTAGTGCGCCTTCGCCATTTGCGGGCTGATCAATTCGGCGCGCAGGTCGGCCTCGATATGGGCAGTGTCGCGTTCTGACGGTGCGCCATATCCGCCACCGCCGGGCAGATCGATAATCAGCCGGTCATCGCCATCGACAGTTTGTTTGCCCTTGGCGCGCAGGACTTTGCCGTTGCGGGTGCGGACCACGCCGCCGGCTCCGGGGCCGCCGTTCTTTCGCCCGCGCGCAGGATTATCGACGCGGTCGAACATGGCAAAAATGGCGAAAGGCGATTGATCAAGTGTAGCGACCTCGACGGTCTGGCCCAGTCCGCCGCGCCACTTGCCAGGCCCGGATGAATCGGCGCGAAATTCCTTGCGCCAGATCACAATGGGCGCGCCATTTTCAACTGCCTCCACCGGCAATGATTTCACGCCGCTGGGAAAACCGGTAGCCGACAGTCCGTCAAGCGACGGCCGGGCCCCTGTGCCGCCACTATTAAAGAACATGACATCGAACACCGGTGGCGGTGGCTTGTTGCCGGCATCGATGTCGTTGTCGGATACTTCCGGGCCACCGCGCATTTGTATGCCCCACAACGCTGATGCGCCTTCGGCGGGTACTTCAAGGCCAGGCACTTTCGCGAGACAACCCAGAACCAGATCGGGCAGAAACTGGCCGATGATGTGGCGCGCGCTGACCGGTGCCGGGCGCACGACGTTGAGGATCGATCCCTCGGGCGCGGTCACGACAATGGGCTCCAGCGATCCGGCATTGTTGGGCACGCCGGGCGCGACCATGGTGCGAATGCCGTAGCAGGTGTAGGCCAGCGTGTAGTTCATCACCAGATTGATGCCGAAATTGCTAGCCTGGGCACTGCCGGTATAATCGACGACAATTCGATCATCTGATATCTCGACGGCCGCCTGAAGTGTCACCGGGCGGTCATAGCCATCGACCGTAATGCTGTTTTTGTAGATACCATTGGGCAGATCGCCGATCTGATCGATCACCGCTTTTTTCGATCGCTCCAGAATAAAGTTGGAGAGGTCACGTAATTCGGTCTCGGGGAATTCATCCAGCATCTGGTTGAGATGTCGCCCGCCCGCCTCGTTCGAAGCCATGTACGACATAATGTCGCCCTCGACCTGATCGGGCATACGCACGTTGTAGCGCACGAGATCGAGCAGGTCCTGGTTGGTCTCCCCTTCGCGCGCCAGATACATGATCGGAATGGCAAAACCTTCTTCATAGACCGACTTGCCGTCCGGTCCCTGACCCAGGCCACCGATATCAACCTGATGACAACAGCAGGCAAACAGACCGACGATAGCACCGTCGCGAAAGGTCGGCGTGACCACGGTGACATCGTGCAAATGGCCCGAGCTCAACCACGGGTCATTGGTGATGAAATGATCGCCATCAGACATTGTCTCGACCGGAAACTTTTTCAGGAAATGCTTGACTGCCTCGGCCATCGAATTGACGTGGCCCGGCGTACCGGTCAGGGCTTGCGCAATCATGCGGCCATCGGGATCGAAAATACCGGCAGAAAGATCACCGGCCTCGCTGACGGTTGAGCTGAAAGCCGTGCGAATAAGCGACTTGGCCTGTTCCTCGACCACGGACAACAGCCGGGTCCACATGATCTGATAACTGATCGTCGTGAAATGCGGATCGGCGCTGGTCATCAGACGTCTCCTGCCATGGCGTCGATTACAATGTAGCCGATCTGATTGATGTGGGCCTGAAATCGCGCCGGGATGACGGTTGATGTTTCATCCTCGACAATGACCGCAGGCCCCGCCACCTGATCGCCGATGGCCAGGGCATCGCGGTGGACGATCTCGGCGTCGAGCCTCTCGCCCACAGCCGGGTCCCACAACGAACGGACCTCGTTTGGTGCCGTGTGGGGCTGCAGTGAGACCTCGGCCAGCGCACTGCCCGGTGCACGCGGGGTCCGGATGACAACAGACCAGCTCGTCACTTCGATTTCGACGCGCGGCAGGGCGCGGCCAAACTGCGCACGATAGGTTTCGTTGAAGATTTCGCGCAAACTGTCGCCGATATCGCCTGCCAGGTCGCCGTTCGGCAGCCGTACGGAAATTTCATGGTTTTGGCCGACAAAACGCATGAAGGCATAGCGCGCTTCTTCCATGGCGACATCACCGGCGGCGCGGCGGACAAAGGCCGAGGCTTCGGTCGCCATCTCCTGCAGCATGGTGTTGATGCGCGGAACATCCATTGATCCCAGGCGCTGATACAGGCTGCGCACGACTTCAAAGGCGATGGGTGCCCGCAAAAAACCAATGGCCGATCCGACACCGGCCCCGGTCGGCACAACGATCTGACGGATGCCGAGCTTTTGCGCGAGGCGCGCAGCATGCAAAGGCGCGCTGCCGCCAAAGGCAATCATGGTGCGGTTTTCAATCGACTTGCCGCGCTCGATGGCGTGTTCACGCGTGGCGTTGGCCATGTTTTCATCGACCATTTCAACAACGCCGACCGAAGCCATATCGAGCGACATCGACAGCGGATCGGCGATGGTCGTTTGCAGTGCCGTTGTGGCGGCTTGCGTATTCAGCGTCATGCGACCGCCGGCAAACAGATCGGGCGATATGCGCCCGAGGATCAGATTGGAATCCGTCACCGTCGGTTGATCGCCGCCGAGATCATAACAGGCAGGCCCTGGTGTTGATCCCGCACTCTCCGGTCCGACACTAATGAGACCCAGGCCGTTGACGCCGCTGATCGATCCGCCGCCGGCACCGATTTCAACAAGCTCGATCACCGGGATGCGCAACGGCATGCCGCTGCCGCGCTTGAAGCGAAATTCGCGGGCGACTTCCAGCTCACGCGCCGTGCTCGGCACGGCCTGATCAATCAGGCAAACTTTGGCCGTGGTGCCGCCCATATCGTAAGACACGACCTGATCAAGCCCGCACTGATCGGCAATATGCCCGGCGAGTATGGCTCCGCCGGCCGGGCCAGATTCAATAAGGCGCACAGGAAACCGGCAGGCCGTCTCGAGATCGGAAATGCCGCCGTTCGACAGCATCAGATACAACGCGCCGGGCACGCCAAGTTCGTTCAGTCGCCGCTCAAGATTGCGTAAATACGGTGCGACAAAGGGTTGGATGTAGGCGTTGGCCGCTGTCGTCGTGAAGCGGTCGAACTCGCGGATTTCCGGTGATACCTCGCTCGACAGGCTGAGCGCGATATCGGGCAGGGCAGTCTGGATAATGTCGCGCACGCGTTGTTCATGCGCCGGATTGACGTAGGAATGCAAAAGGGCGATGGCGACACTTTCGATGCCGTGGTCGGTCAGGATCGACAGGCTGTCCTTGAGCGCCGCTTCATCGAAATCGAGCAGGACATCACCTGTCGCGCTCATGCGTTCGGGCACGACAATGCGCAAATGGCGCGGGATCAGGGGCGTTGGTTTCTGCAGGTTCAGATCATATTGGTCAAACCGGCTTTCGCTGCCCATTTCGAGCACGTCGCGAAAGCCTTCCGTCGTGATCATCGCCGTGCGCGCACCCTTGCGCTCAATTAACGCGTTGGTCGCCAGTGTGGTGCCGTGAATGACCTGGGCTATTTCCTGCGGGCGCACGTCCGCCTCTGCCAGCACCTGATTGACACCGTCGAGCACACCAACTTCCGGATGATCATTGTTCGTCAGGACTTTTGCCGAGTACCGGGCGTCACCCTTCTCAAGCCCATCTTGACTTGCGCGCTCCAGCACGACGTCGGTAAAAGTTCCGCCGATATCAGCACCGATGCGCCATTGTATGTTGTCGTCATTGTCCACGTCGTCGTATCCACCGTATGATGTTCTTACCAAACCAGTCAGGGGAGTATGTTCGTTGTGAGACGATACGTCGAGAAATTGCGTGCCCGCGGCGAACTGGCCGTGATCGATAAAAGTGTCAGCGGTGAGTTTGAACTGGCTGCGATTTGCCAGGCTGCCCAGCGTGAGGGCGAGCGCCCGCTGTTGTTTACCAATGTCGCCGGCACAAACGTTCCTGTGGTGACCAATCTCTACGGCAGCCGCCAGCGACTGTGCGAACTGATCGGTGCCGACGACGGTTTGTTTTGCCGCCGCTGGAGCGACCTTATGACCGGTGCCGCGCTTATGGATAGCGCAGACGGTGCGGCTGAACCGTTGAGGTATGAAGAACTCAAGGTCAGCGAACTGCCGCACCTGACGTATCAGGCGCTGGACGCCGGACCTTATATTACGGCGGGCGTGTTCCTTGCCAGACATCCTGAAAGCGGTGTGCCTAATCTGTCATTTCATCGGGCCATGCACGTTGATGACAAGGAAGTGCGAATACGCCTCGGTACCTCACACGATCTAACGCAGTATCAGTTGGCCGCCGAAAGCCAGAACCAGGCACTGGAGGCGGCCATCCTGATTGGCGCACCACCGGCCTTTATATTCGCCGCTGCCGCCTCAATACCGACCGATGCCAGCGAGATGGAACTGGCGGCGAAGCTCACCGCATCGCCGCCGCCGATGCGGCGCTGCCGGCATATTGATCTCGACGTACCCGCTGAAACCGAGATCGTCATCGAAGGCCGTATCCTGCCCGGCGTCTTGCGCCCGGAAGGCCCGTTCGGTGAATTCAAGGGTTTGTATGTCGAGCGCGAGGACAACCATGTTTTTGAAATTCTCGGCGTCACGATACGTGAAGGCGCTTTTTACCACGGCATCCTCTGTGGCTCCCCGGAAGACATGCGGCTATTGGAGCTCTCGGTGGCAACGCAAATATATCAGGCGCTGAACAAGGATCTGCCGGGAATTATCGATGTTGCCTGCGTGCCCAACGTGATGAACACGGTGGTCAAAATCGATCAACAGCGTCAGGGTCACGCCGATGAAGTGATCCGCGCCGCCATCGATGTCAATCATGATTACAGCAAGATCGTTGTCGTCGTGGATGAAGACGTCGATATCAACGACGTCAACGACATCGTCTGGGCAGCCTCAAACCGGGCCAGCGCCCAGCGCGATATGACCATCGTCCGCGATCTGCCGGGCTTCTACCGCGATCCGCACAAGGATCACTGGGGTCGGCTCGGCATTGACGCCACCAAGCCATGGGGACGACAGGCCGAGTTCGACCGCACCACCGTGCCCGGTGTCGATGACATCAATCTCAGGGATTATTTTTCCTGAACCAGGATCGCTAATCGATTTTGCTTGGCAGCCAGGTCGCGACTTCCGGGACTGCGATCAGCAGGGCGAGCACGGCAAGCTCGATGACGATGAACGGCAGCGCCGATCGCACTACTTCGCCGAGGCTGACCTTGAACGGTGCCACACCTTTCATGACATAAAGAAGCAATCCGAACGGCGGCGTCAGCAAACTTATTTCCATGGTGATCAACATCAGAACCATCAGCCAGATGACGTCGATGTTGAAAATAACCTGCAGGGAAGATGAACCCAGCAGGAAGAACGGCAAGGTCAGCAACAACATGCTGACCTGATCCATAAAGGCCCCAAGAAACAACAATACGACCATCATCATGATGACGACCATCATCGGCGTCAAATCCAGCGATGTGATTTGCTGCAGCAATCCATCCGTCGCGCCGGAATAGGACAAGGCCTGGCTGAAGACGAGTGATCCGGCAATGATGAACAAAATCATTGTGTTGATTTTTGCTGTCTCAATCAACGACTTGAGCACGGCGGACCAGCCGAATTCAGCCCCGTCGATGCCTGATATCCTGATGGTGTTTTTGAACAACTTGAAGAAGTAGCAGGCGGCGAGAGAGGCCAGGCTGCCGAGAGCCGCAGATTCAGTTGGGGACGCAATTTTGAAAAAGATGCTGCCGACGACGACGACAAAAATCACAAACAGCGGCAGAATATATAGGTAGAACGGCAGCGTGCGATTGATGATGCGGTTGAGTTTTCCGTCATAGGCCCACGACCAGCGGGTTTTGCCGCCGATGTTCAGCTCAATCGTCAGGGGATCATCCAGCGTGCTTTCATCGGGGTCATAGCTAGGCGCCAGTTCGGGATTGAGCATGCAGCGACCGACGACGTAAGCAAAAAACAGTACGGCCATCAGGATGCCCGGAATGATACCGGCGATCAGCAGCTGGGCGACCGATTGTTCGGCCAGGCTCGCCAGCAAAACAGCCAGCGCCGACGGCGGGATCAGCATGGCGATGCCACCCACGGCCATGATCGGGCCCATCGAGATGGCCGGGTGATAACCGCGTTTGATCATGTCCGGCAGCAAGACGGAGCCGAGAATGGCTGTATTGGCGATGGTCGAACCGGAAAGCGACGAAAACACCGTGCCGCCTACGATGGAGACGACGGACAGGCGTCCGGGGATTCTCGAGATCATGCGATCAATGGCACCGATCGCCTTGAAGGCGACACCAGTCTGCAGCAGGATTTCGCCCATCAACAAAAACAGTGAAATCGGCGCAAGTGTGTATTTGATCGCGTTATGGAATTCCATCGGCATGAACAACAAGCCGATGTCGCCGTTCAGAAAAAGATAAGTGCCAAAAACGTTGGCGGCGAAAAAGGCCAGTGCGACCGGCAGGCCGAGGAACATCAGGGTGCAGACAGTGCCGAGCAGCAGCGTTAAGGCGTAGTACCATTCCATCGTTCAGAAACCCGATTCTTTTTTCTCGGCCGATTCGTCAACCACAATTTCACTGGCCCGGCGCACGCGGAACAAAAATTCGATGGCCAGCAGGAAAAACGCGACGGCGAAAACCGTCATCATGATCCAGTTGGCGATGCTGAGATCCTTGTCCGGATACGTGTTGTCTTCAAATTCCGATATGGCGAGGCGAGCGCCGTAAATACAAAGCACGATGCTCAACGATGATCCGATCAAATCGAGCAATCGCTCGAGCCAGACCGAGATCGACGGCGGCAGGGAAGATACCAATACATCGACCCGGACGTGCGCGCCTTGCTGCAAGACCCACGGCGCGCCGAGGAAGACGCCGACATAAAGGGCGTATTCCACGCCTTCATGAAGCCACCAGATGGCACCTATACCGGTCTTGACGATAAGAAGATTAAAGGGGATCAGGACGGCGAATGAGCCAATAGAAATCGCGACCAGGACAATCAGAATATAGATTGTGCGATTAAAAAGGGCCTCGAAACGATCGATTTGCCTGCGCATTCAGTAGTCTGCCAATTGATAATTGAATGGAAGTTAAGCGAAACGGCGGCCCCGATTTCCGGGACCACCGTTTGCCTTGGCAATGAGCGAATTACTTGGCGAAAAGCTTCATCAGCTTCGGACCATGATCCGGGCTGCGTCCGATGACTTCTTTCCACGCTTCGTCTTTCGCGGTTTTTGACCAGAATTCACCTTCGGCACCGGTGAACTTGATTGTGCCCATGCCTTTGCTGGCCATCCAGTCAGTTTGCTTTTTAAGCGCAGCGCCGAACGCGGCACCAGTAGGTTCCGACTTGTCTTCGAAGGACATGCTGACTTTGGTGATCACGTCCTTGACGTTTTGCGGCAGGGATGCCCATTTTTTCTTGTTCGCCATGGTGAACAGGGTCGCTGAATAGAAACCGGGTTCGACGCGATACTTGGTGACTTTGACCCACGGCGGGACCCAGCCCAGCGCCGGCCAGCCATAACCCTGAACGGTGTTGTTTTCCATCAGCGTATAAATTTGCGGCAAGGCAGCCGTTTGCACGGTGGCACCGAGTTTCTTGAAGAACGCGGTATAGACCGGTGCGACACGAAGATGCAGACCCGTCAGATCAGGTTTGTCGATCTTCTTGCTGAGCCAGAGGTAGAATTTGCCGAAGTCATGATGACGGGCAATCATGTGAATGCCCTTGTCGCCCATCAACTTGGACATATAGTCCCAACCGCCGTTCTTGCGGAGTTCGGCGTAGGTGTGTTCGGTGAGACGGAAGACCGGGGCTTCCGGCAGCAGATTGCCGAAATACGCTTCGGTGCAGCCGACAATGTCGAAGGCACCCTTGGAGGTCTTCTGGGTCAGGGTGAAGGGGCTGCCGATAGCCGGTGCGCCGCCTTTGAGTTTGATATTTACAACACCCTTGCCGGCTTCGTTGATCGCTTTGACAACGGCCTCAAAGGGACGCGACGGCGGGCTGCCGACCGGAAAACAACTTGCCGCGGATAAAGTTGTTTCGGCGGACGCTGTCGTTGTGACAGAACCCATCGCACCGACAACAACGGCCATAGCCGCAACTTTGCCTAAATCTCTTGTGGTAATCACTGGATGTTTCCTCCCGTTACGTATCAGTTCAGATGAAATCCGGATGTCTCTCCGATATTTCGATGTCTTAAGCCTCGGTCGTTTCTTTAATTATTAAATCTTGCTGCTAACTATAATCTCGAATCCTTGATTTTAAGCAAGAATATTTGTTGGGCTGTCCAACAATTGCAGGCCGTTCATCACTATTGGTTGCAATAGCGTATATTTCATCACCAAAATCGCGATTCGCTCTGCAATTTTGGCTGAATATTGTGGCTATGACGTCACTCCGCTGCGACATCGGGTGGCACGACAGCCAATCCATTTGACGCTAGCGTAAAATAGGTTTCGATGATTTCGTCAATCGACGTGCCTTTTGAGGGATCAAACCAGCGCGACAGCCAGTTGCACATTCCGAGGATGCCGTAAGCCACCATCTTGGGATCGAGACCGTCGCGAAACTCACCGCGCTCCTGTCCCTCGCGGACAATCTCGGTCCAGTGATCGCTGTATTCGTTCCACGTATCCTGCAAAAGGCTGAGCTTGCTGGTGTCGGCAAAGAAGTGATGCTCGCGCAAGGCAATCGACATTTCCAGATACGTCGGATCGAAGCTCGCGAGGTGATTTTCGATGGCAGCCCTCAGTTTTTCGATGCTGGTCATGTCGGTGCGGCGAATATTGCGCATACCCGACAGCAAGGATTTGCTCGACGGTAGCAGTACTTCCAACAGGATGTCGTGGCGGCTTTTGAAGTAATAATAGATCGCCTCGCGCTTGACACCGACGGCTGTGGCGATGCGCTCCATCGACGTATTGGCGACCCCCTGTTCGGCAAACAATTCGGCCGCCCTGCGTAAAATTTCGGTTCGCCGGTTCATCTAATCCTCATTCAACCTGGTGCCCGGCAATGCAACAAGCACTGCAGAACCGTTTTGATTATGCGCTGCTTTGACGCAATGTAAAGAAAATTTTACGGTACCGTAAAATTTTCTGTTTACAGGTTGAAGATTCAGGGATAGCGTTGGCCCAATTGCCACGAACAATAATAATTCCGGTCCGGGTGCACTTGGCTCGACTGGAAAACAGGTGGAGCATTCAGATGTCGTCGGCGTTTTCGGCGTCGTCGTCGTCGTCGGAACAGGCGCAGGGACTGGTGTGAACGTTGGATATTAATTTATCGAGTTGGGTTGATCGGCACGCCGATTTTTCACCTGACAAGACAGCGATCCATTTTGAGGGCAAGGACCTCAGCTATGCCGGGCTGGCCGAACGGGTTGGCCGGCTGGCTGCCGTGCTGTCGGCGCGTCTCGATGTTGCGCATGGTGATCGTGTCGCTTACCTGGGACAAAATTCGCCACACGCTCTGGCAATGCTATTCGCCTGTGCCCGTATCGGCGCGATATTTGTGCCGCTGAACTGGCGGCTGGCTCCGCCGGAACATCTGCGCATGCTCAACGACAGCGGCCCAAAGGTTTTATTTGTCGAGCCGGGCTTCCAGCAGCATATCGAAGGCATTCGCGATGAATTGACCATTGCCAGTTTTGTCGCGATTGATTTCAGCGGCGACGGCTGGCTCGCGTTTGCAGACCTTCTCGATCACGCTGAACCCGCTTCGGCTACGGCCAGCGGAACTTACGGTGATCCGGCCCTGATTTGTTACACCTCGGGTGCGACGGGCCTGCCCAAGGGCGTTGTCCTGACGCAAAACGCCTTGCTGTTTAATGCCATCAACAGCATCCACATGCACGACCTGACCCAGGCCGACCGGGTGCTGACGACCATACCGTTGTTTCATGTCGGCGGTTTGAATATTCAAACCTTGCCGGCGCTCCACCTCGGCGCCACCGTGGTGTTACAGCGGGTGTTTGATCCTGCAGCGACTTTTGACGATGTGGTCAATCACGATATCACCCTGACGGTGCTGGTGCCGGCCCAGATGCAGGCCATGGCCGGTCACGATAAGTGGGCGGCCGCTGATCTTTCCAGTTTGCGGGCGGTGACGACCGGGTCGACCTTCGTGCCGCATCGTTTCATTCAGGCTTTCCATGATCGCGATGTGCCCGTGCTGCAAATATACGGTGCGACGGAAACGGCACCGTTGGCGATCTACACCACTTTGCGTGATGCGGCCAAAGTCGGCTCGACCGGCAAACCGGCCTTGCATTGTGACGTACGTCTGGTTGATGACGACGGCGACGATATTGCTGTTGGCCAGTCCGGCGAAATTCTGGTGCGCGGTCCCAGTGTCATGCAGGAGTACTGGCACCAGCCCGAGACAACCGCCAAAGCCCTGCAGGGCGGCTGGTATTACAGCGGCGACGTCGGGCATATCGATGCCGAGGGTTATTACTATGTTGATGACCGCAAGAAAGACATGATCATTTCCGGTGGCGAGAATATTTATCCGGCTGAACTGGAAAATGTATTGGCCGATTGCACGGACGTCGCCGAGGCCGCAGTGGTCGGGCGCAAGGATGAGACGTGGGGCGAAGTCGCCGTGGCGATTGTCGTACCCAAACAAGATATTGCGATTGTTGCGGACGACGTGCTGAAATTGTTCGACGGAACGGTGGCGCGCTACAAACATCCAAAAGAAGTTGTCTTCACCGACAACCTGCCGCGCAACGCCATGGGCAAAATACTAAAAGACGAATTGCGTGTGTTTGTCGAACAGCAAGCCGCGGTGTAAGGGAGACGAAGTGAGATGAAGATTGGTATTGATGTCGGCGGAACCTTCACCGACTTTTTTCTGGTAAGGGATGGCGACGCACCGCGCATCCACAAGACATTGTCGACGCCGTCGGATCCGTCCATCGCCGTCATCCAGGGCATGGAAGATCTGGCCGGTATGATCGATCCGCCGATGTCACTGGAAGCTTTTGCCGCCGATCTCGACACCGTTGTCCACGGTACCACGGTGACGACCAACGCGACATTAACCCGGACCGGGGCCAAAAGCGGCCTGATCACCACCGAAGGCCTGCGCGATGCGCTGGAAATGCGCCGGGGCATCCGGGAAGAGCAATACAATAACCGCTACACCAACGTTGAGCCGCTGGTGCCGCGTTACCTGCGTGCCGGTGTCGGCGGCCGTCTGGACCGCAACGGCCAGGAGATCGAAGGCCTGAAACTGGACGACGTCCGGGATGCCATCAAACTTTTCAGGGATGAAGGTGTCGAAGCGGTCTCGATCTGTTTCATGAATGCCTTTGCCAATCCGGCACACGAACGCGCCGCTGCCGAACTCGTGCGCCAGGAAATGCCCGACGCCTATCTGACGGTATCGACCGATCTGTTGCCTTCAATCCGTTTTTATGAGCGCATCAGCACAACGGCATTAAATTCCTATATCGGACCAAAGCTCAGTCACTATCTGGATCAATTGCTCGAGCGCCTCAAAGGTATCACCTTTGATGGCATCCTGTTGATCATGCAGTCGAACGGCGGTGTGATGACGCCGCAGGTCGCGCGCGATAATGCTGCGCTTACTTTGCTGTCGGGTCCTGCGGGTGGTCCGGGTGCCGGGATGGTTTACGCCCAGGCCCACGATCAGAACAAATGTATCGTCGTCGATATGGGCGGCACCAGTTTTGAGGCTGCCCTGGTGGTTGACGGGCCGATCATGGTCAATGACGGTGAAATTGATCGCCACCGCATCGCCCTGCCGATGCTCGGCATTCACACCATTGGTGCCGGCGGCGGCAGTATCGGCTGGATTGATAATGGCGGCCTGTTACGCATGGGCCCGCAAAGTGGCGGCGCTGATCCGGGGCCTGTGAGCTATCAGAAAGGCGGCACGCAGCCCTGTACGACGGATGCCAATCTGGTGCTGGGTTATCTCGACCCCGGTTTTTTTGCCGGTGGCGCGATCGAGCTTGATATTGAAGCAGCGCGTGCTGCCATCAAGGAACACATCGGTGACCCGCTCGGCCTCAACATCGAGGAAGCGGCGGCTGGTATGTACCGCATTTCCTGCAACAACATGGCCCAGGGCGTGCGCGAGATCACCATCAAGCGCGGCTTCGATCCACGAGAATTCCCGCTGGTGGTCGCTGGCGGTGCCGGGCCCATCCATTCCTGCCTGATCTGCAACGAACTGGATATCCCGTTCCAGATTGTACCGCGCCAGTCTTCCATCCTGTGTGCTGTCGGCATGTTGATGGGCGATTTGAAACATGACTTCGTCCGCACCTTTGTCTCGCCGATGAACGGTGTCGACTGGGCCAAGCTGAAAGCGACTATTGATGAACTGATCGTTGATGGCGGTGCCTTGCTGACACAAGAAGGCATTGATGCCGCGTCCCACGAATTCCACATCAAGTTTGATTGCCGCTATCTCAAGCAGTTCCATGAAGTCTCCTTCGTGGTGCCGCCAACCGCCTATGACGCCGGTGATATCGATGCCATCACCGAAGCCTTCCACGGTGAACATAATCGCCTTTATGGCTATTCGCTGGAAGATGAGGACGTCGCGGTTGAGATCATCAACGTCCGGGTCCAGGCGCTGGGTATTACCGACAAGCCCGATATTGCCGATCAGGACAAAGCCGGGGCCGATTCATCTGCTGCCATCAAGGGTGAGCGCAGTGTCTACATCCCCGAAACCAACGATTTCCAAACCGTCAATGTGTATGATGGTCACGCGCTTGTGCATGGCAACCAGCTCGCGGGTCCGGCCATGATTGAACAGGTTACGACTGCCATTTTTGTCAGCGCCGACTTCGATTGTGTCGTCGACCGTTTCGGCTCTTTTGTCCTGTACCGCAAGGGTCGCGAAGACCTCGTACAGGCGAGTTTGTAGGGAGATTGTCATGAGCATTGCAGCAAACAAGATCGACCCCATTCTGCTCTCCGTCTACGCCCGGTCGTTTAAATCGATCACCGACGAGATGAGCATTTCGGTCCAGAAGACAACGCGCTCGCCGATCCTCTGCGAGGCCAAGGATTTTGTTACCGGGCTTTATGATGCCGAGGGCCGCATGCTGGAACAGACCGAGAACCTGCCGATCCTCGCGTTCTCGCTGGCGCCTGTGTGCAAATACATCCTCGAATACTTCGAAGGCGACATCAACGAAGGCGACATTATCTTCCACAACGATGTCTTTTCCATGGGCAACCAGAACAACGACGTCGCCGTCTACAAGCCGATCTTTTTTGAAGGCGAACTGGTTGGCTGGTCTGCCGTCAAGGGGCACCAGGCTGACATCGGCGGCGCTGTGCCCGGTGGTTACAATCCCAACGCCAAGGAAGTCTGGGAAGAAGCCCTCCGTATTCCGCCAATCAAGGTTTACGAAAAAGGCAAGTTGCGCAAGGACGTCTGGGATCTGATTTTTGCCAACATCCGCTTCGATATTGTGCAGCATGATCTCAAGGCCCAGATGGGGGCCTGCAATGTCGGCGCCCGTCGTTTGCTCGAGCTAATCGAAAAATACGGCGTCGAGAGCTACCAGTCGCACAAACTGGCGCTATTTGATTCAACCCGCAAAATGATGGAAGCCGAAATCGCCCAGATCCCCAATGGTTCGTACTCCGGCGAAGGCTACATCTATTACGACGGCCACAATCAGGGCACCAAGTTCACCATCCGGGTCACAGTGGAGGTCAAGGATAACAGCATCGTCTTTGATTATTCTGATACCGACGCCCAGACCGATGGCTTTGTGAACGGTACCTTTACTTCAAGCGCCTCGGCCTGTGTGCTGACACTGCTGCAGATGGTCAATCCCGACATTCCGCATAACGAGGGCATGGTTGAGCCCCTTGAGATGATCATCCCCGAAGGGACGGTGCTCAACGCCTCGTATCCCAAAGCGACAACGTTTGGCAATCACCTCTGCCCACCCAATGCTGACGCCATTATTCGGGCGCTGTCTCAAGCCATCCCGGACCGGGTCACGGCGGGCTGGAACAATCTGCTCTGTTCGCTGACCTCGGCCAAAGATGAGGAAAAGGGTGACGACTATGTCGATATTTTCTTCATGGGTTTCAAGGGTGGTTCGGGCGGCATGAACGGCACCGATGGTTATGACCATATCGGCATGATCGACGCCTCGGGCGGTGTGCTGGATCAGGATTATGAGATGTTTGAGCAAATGACACCGCATCTCCTGAACAAGCACGAATACCTCGCCGATTCCGCCGGGGCCGGCCAGTGGCGCGGGGGGCTCGGCATAGAAACGATTTATACTTTTGGCTCCGAAGACACGCAGTTTGTAACCTTCGGCGATGGTGATTTTGAACCAGCCTTCGGTTTGTTTGGCGGCAGTGACGCCACCCTGAACAGCATCAAGTTGACCTATCCCGACGGCACCGAAGTCGTGCCCAACAACAAGGACCTGATCAAGGGCGTGCCGAAGGGTACAAAATATCACCAGTTCGCCGGTGGCGGCGGTGGCTACGGCGACCCGGTCAAACGTGATCGCGACACCCTGCAACGCGAAATCCGCGACGGCGTCATCACCGCCGATGCGGCACGCAGTGATTATGGGTTGGACGGCTAACGATGGATTACAGTCTGAACGAAGAACAGACGGTTGTCCGCGATACGTTTGCCCGTTTCGTCGATGACAAGATCGCGCCCGAAGGGGAGGCGATTGACGAGGCGCATGAATACCCGCGAGACGCCATCAACCAGCTCGCCGAGCTTGGCTTTATCGGTATGCGTTATCCCGAAGACGTCGGTGGCTCCGACGTCGGTCTGGTGACTTTCTGCCTGGCGCTGGAGGAAATCGCCCGGGGTTCGATGGCGGTAGCCGGGGCCATTGCCATGCAATCACTGATGGGCACCAAGTTCCTGCACATGCTGGGCAACGAAGACATAATCGAGCGCCTGTTCAAGCCCGCCCTCAATGCTGAAAAAATCGGCGCCATCTGCATGACCGAACCGAACGCCGGCAGTGATCTTGGTGGCATCACCACGACGGCGACAAAGGTCGATGGTGGCTACGTTATCAAAGGTGCCAAAACATGGGTGACTGCAGCCCCGGTTGCCGACTTCTTCACGGTGTTTGCCAAGGCGGGCGATGAAAAGAAGCTGACGATCTTTCTGGTCGAGCGTGATTTCGAAGGCTTGATCATTGGTCGTGCCATCGAGAAGATGGGCGTGCGGGCACTGCCGACCTCCGAAGTTACTTTCGATGATTGTTTTGTCCCGGACAGCCACCGCCTGAGCAAGGAAGAAGGTGATGCCGATGGGCATCTGCGAAAATTGCTCTCCGAAATTCGCATTATCACGGCGGCCCTGGCGCTGGGTGTCGGGCGTGCAGCGCTGGATGAAGCCGTGCGCTATGGCGGGGAACGCCAGCAGTTTGGCAAGCCGATCAATCGCTTCCAGGCGGTCCAGCTCAAGCTCGCCGAAATGGCGACGGACATGGAAGCCGCACGTCATCTGACGTATTACGCGGCTTCGCTCACCGACAACGATCTGCCCAATCGTCAGCAGGCCACGATGGCCAAGCTGTTCGCCACCGAGGCGGCGGCAGACGTCTGTGACAAGGCATCGCGCGTCTTTGCCAGTTACGGGTTTGCCATGGAATACCCTGTCCAGCGCTATCTGCGTGACGTGCGTTTCACCCTGATTGGCGGCGGCACCAGCGACATTCTCAAACTCATTATCGCCAAGGAGCTTTCGGCATGAGTGGTGCGAAGAAAAAACCGATCAAGATCATCATCGGCAAACCTGGCCTTGATGGTCATGACGTCGGGGCCAAGGTCGTGGCCCGCGCCATGATGGATGCCGGCTTTGAAGTGATCTACACGGGCCTGCGCAAATCACCGAGCGAGATCGCCCAGCTGGCGCTCGATGAAGATGCCGATGTTATTGGCCTCTCCAGCCTCGCCGGATCGCACATTCCGTTTTGCAAAAAGCTCAAAAGCCTGCTCGATCAATACGGCCTGAAGGAAAAACTCTGGCTGATCGGTGGCTGTATTCCGGATCAGGATCACAAGGAACTGCTGGATATTGGTGTCGATGGTGTGTTCGCAGGCGGCACACGCCTCGATGACATCGTCGACTTTATCAATGCCAACGTGCATGAAAACAAGGAGGCCTCGTAATGGATACCGCATCACCGGAAGACCAACGCGTATTCAACGAATCAGGGATTGAAGTGAAGCCGCTGTATGGCCCTGAGGATGTCGAAGCCTCGGGCGGTATTGAAATGCTGGGTGAGCCCGGCCAGTACCCCTTCACGCGTGGCATCCACAAGGAAATGTATCGCAAGCGGCCCTGGACCATGCGCCAGTACGCCGGTTTCGGTAATCCGGTCGATACCAACCAGCGCTTCAAGTACCTGATCGAAAACGGCCAGACCGGCCTCAACGTGGCCTTCGATCTGGCAACGCAAACCGGTCTTGATTCCGATGACGTGATGGCCGAAGGCGAAGTTGGTCGTGTCGGCATGGCGGTCGACAGCCTGCGGGATTTTGAAATCGCGTTCGATGGCATTGATCTTGAAAAAATCACAGTGGCGCTGACGATCAATGGCTCGGCCGCCATCCTGATCGCCATGTACCTCGCGATGGCCGAGAAGCGCGGCTATGACCTGAAGAAACTGCGCGGCACCGCCCAGAACGACATCCTGAAAGAGTTCATCGGTCGCGGCACATGGGTGTTTCCGGTCGAGCCGTCGGTCAAGCTGGTCGGCGATACCATTGAGTATTGCGCCGAGCATGCGCCGAAATACAGCCCCGTCAGTGTCTGCGGTTATCACATCCGCGAATCTGGCTGTAATCCCGCCGAGGAAATGGCTTACGCGTTCTGCATCGCCAAAGCCTACGCCGATGATGTGATATCGCGCGGCCTCAAGGTCGACGAATTTGCCAATCGGTTGAGCTACAACCTCAATATCTTCGGCAACATATTTGAACAGGTCGCCAAGTTCCGTGCCGGTCGCGGTTTATGGGCCAAGATCATCAAGGAAGACTACGGCGCCGAAGATCCCAAATCGATGTGGCTGCGCATGATAGCCGGAGGCGGCGGTGGTGGTTTGACGTATGAGCAAGCCGAAGTGAACATCATGCGCGGGGCTTATTATGCGCTGATCAGTGCACTTTCCGGTGCCCAGACCATGGCGCTTTGTTCCTACGACGAGGCCTATACCATCCCGACGGAATATTCGGCGCGCATCTCCTTGCGTACCATGCAGTTATTGCAGGAAGAAATGGGTCTGTGTGAAACCGTCGATCCGCTGGCAGGCTCGTATTACATCGAAACCATGACCAATCAGATGCGCGCCCGCATGGAAGAGATCATGGCCGAAGTTGATGCCGAGGGCGGCATTGTCGAGATGGTCAAGGATGGTCGCATTCAGGCCAAGGTGTCATCGCAGGCCTACGACATGACCCGCAATATCGAAAGTGGCGATTTCCCCAAGGTCGGCGTCAATTGTTATCGTGTCGACAAGGAAGACGAACACAAGGTCGAATTCCATTCCTACAGCGAAGCCGACACGCAACTGCAGGTCGACAGCCTGCGCAAGGTCCGGTCCGAGCGTGACGATGCCGCCGTCAAATCCTGCCTCGATCAACTGACGCAGGATGCGAAGGACGGCAAGAACGCCATGCCCGCCATCATGGCCGCGGTCAAGGCTTACGCCACGGTCGGCGAAATGACCAACGCCATGATCGAAGTCTATGGCCACTATGAAGAGCCCATAAGGTTTTAGAGTTTTAGTTAAGTGACCTCTCACCCCAGCCCTCTCCCCGGGGGAGAGGGAGTACGGCTGTGTTCCCTCTCCCTTGAGGGAGAGGGTTAGGGTGAAACGTTTGAAAGTGAAACAATGACAGAAATCGAGAATTACCTGGCACCGACGACGATTGCTGAAGCCACCGAGGCATTGGCGGCGGGCGGTGTTGTTGTGCTGGCGGGCGGTACCGACCTGATGCTGCAGCTTGAGAGCAAATCCGACGGCACCACCCTGATGAATGTACGCCGTGTTGCGGAGATGCAGGGCGTCACAGTCGACGGGGATCGTGTGCGCATCGGTGCGCTTGCCAGCGTCAGCGACATGATGAGCGATCCTGTGATCGCCGAAACTGCGCCCGTGATCGCCGAGACGGCAGATCGTTTTGCCAGTAATCAAATCCGCAATCTGGCGACCATCGGCGGCAACATCTGCAATGCCTCGCCGGCCGGTGACATGATCATTCCGCTGATGCTGCTCGATACCGATGTCGAACTCAGCCGCTGGCATGGCGGCAAGGTTGAAACGCGCAATGTGCCGCTGGATGAATTTTTCACAGGGCCGGGCAAATCGGTGATGGCGGCAGATGAACTTCTCACCGCCGTGAGCTATGTCAAACCGGCAGCCGGTTTTTTTGCCGGTTTCGATAAAACCGGGCCGCGTCCGGCGCTGGAAATTTCCATGGTTTCGGTCGGTGTGGCCGGCGTGCGATCTGCTGGCGGACTGAGCTCGCCACGCGTTGCTTATGGCTCGGTAGGCCCGACACCTGTACGGGGCCACAAGGTCGAAGCCGCCATCGATGGCCAGACCCTGAACGATGACGTTGTGGCGGCGGCGCTGGCTGCCGCCGATGAAGACGTCTCTCCCATTTCAGATGTGCGTGCGTCCGATTGGTACCGCCGCCATCTCGTCCGCGTTATGACACAAGAGGTACTGAACAATGTCGCAAACGGTTGATATTACGCTCAACGTCAACGGGGAGGCGTGCCAGGTTTCGGTCGCGCCGACTTTAAGCGCCCTGAACATGGTGCGGGAATTGCTCGACCTGACCGGGGCCAAGATGGCCTGCGGCGAGGGCGAATGCGGAGCCTGCACGATCATCGTCGATGGTCAGTCGGTCAATTCCTGCCTGATGTTCGCCGTCGAGCTGGATGGCCGTAACGTCACCACCATCGAAGGTCTGCAGTCGCCCGAAGGTCTAGATCCGATCCAGCAGGCCTTTGTCGATCATGGCGCCATCCAGTGCGGCTATTGCACGCCCGGCATGATCATGCAGACCAAACAGTTGTTGGCGGAAATCCCCAACCCGACTGACGATCAAATTCGTCGCGGGCTTGAAGGCAATGTCTGCCGTTGTACCGGGTACACCAAAATTTTTGACGCCATTCATGACGTCGCCAGCCGCACCAGCAGCTGATAGGAGGAACATCATGGTTGATTCAATCCAGAAAGAAACGCTCATCGGCAAAGCCATCACCAAACCCGATGCCCCCGACAAGGCCGTGGGCCGGACGCGCTATATCAACGACATGGTGCTGCCGCGCATGCTGCATGCCAAGATCAAGCGCACGGACAGGCCGCACGCCAAAATCTTGCGGATCGACACCAGCAAGGCTGAAGCTCTGCCGGGTGTCCAGGCCATCGTCACGGCGGACGACACGCCCATGCTCGGCATCGGCGTCAACAAGGACAACCCGCCGCTCAAAAAAGACAAGGTTTGCAGCATCCGGGACGAAATTGCGGCTGTGGCGGCGGAGAGCGAAGAGATCGCCCTGAAGGCCGTCGCCCTGATCGAGGTCGAATATGAAGACCTGCCCGGCCTGTTCGATCCGGTTGAGGCGCTGAAAGAAGGTGCGCAACAAATTCATCCGGACAAGCCCGGCAATGTTGGTTTGAGTTACGAAACCAAACACGGTGACATCGTTGCCGCCGAGGCCGAGTCTGATTTTGTTCTCGATGAACATTACAAGGTGCACTACGTCACGCATGTCTGCATGGGGCCGAGTTGTGTGATCGCCGATTTCGATACAGACGGCAAGCTGACGATGCACACCCAGACGCAGTACCCCTATAACTACAAGATGGATCTGGCCCCGGCGCTGGAAGTTCATCCGGGCGACGTCCGGGTGATGCAGCCGCCCGTCGGTGGGGCGTTCGGCTCCAAACTCGATGTCTACCCGTTCGAGCCCATCGCGGTTTACCTTGCCAAAAAAACCCGCCGCCCGGTCAAGCTGACGTTCAGCCGCGAGGAAGAATTTATTGCCTCGCCGACGCGTCAGCCCGCCCAGTTCCACATTCGCGCCGGTGTCAAGAAAGACGGCACGCTTACGTTCCGCGATATCGATGCTGTGCTCAACAATGGTGGCTACACCTCGTGGGGCGCGACAACGCCGTATGTCATGATGCGCACCTTCACCGGTCATTTCCGGGTGCCCAACGTCGAGTTCAAATCGGTTGCCGCCTATACCAACAATCCCTACGCCGGGTCCTTCCGGGGCTATGGCAATGTTCAGGCGACCTACGTTACGGCAACGGTGATGGACAAGCTCGCTGAAGCCGTCGGCATGGACCCCATCGCCTTCCGTCTGCACAACGCCCAGGAAGCCGGTGAAGTCACGCCGCAGGGCAGCAAGCTCGGCGAATGTGCGTTGGGTGAATGCATCGAGGTGGCGGCGGAAAAAACAAACTTCCTCGCGCGTTATAACGAGAACGCTGCGATGCAAGACACGCCCGGTCGCTACAAAAATGGCATTGGCATTGCCACTTCGTTCCACAATGCCGGTGGGGCCAAAATCCATAAGTCAGATGGCTGTGGCACTGTCGTCATGCTGGACGATTACGCCCGGGCGACGGTGATCTCCGGGGCTTCTGAAATCGGCCAGGGCATCGACGCCGTGCTGACGCAGGTTGTGGCTGAGGAGCTCGGCATTCCGGTCAAGGATGTCACCATCGTCAACAACGACAGCGCCATCGGTCCGTGGGATGTCGGCGTGCATGCCAGCCGCACAACCTTCATCGCCGGTAATTCGGCCAAGCGTGCCGCCCGCAAGGCCCGCGACCGCATTCTCGAAGTCGCCTCCAAACAGGCCAACGTCGAGGCCGAGGATCTTGATTTGCGCGGCGGTCATATTGTCCAGGCCAACAACGGCGTGCCCGTGGTCAAGCTCGACAAGATGCTGCGAGGTCTGCATTTCGCGGGCGAAGATGCCGAGCTGATCATCACCACAGATTATTACGAGCCGCCGAGCGAGCACGAAGGCGACAACCATGTTGGTGATATGTCGGCGGCCTATGCCCATGGGGCCTATGTCGCTGAGGTTATCGTTGATACCTATACCGGCAACGTCAATTTGCACAAACTCACCGCCGTGCAGGACGTCGGTCGTGTGGTCAACAAGCTCGGCATTGAAGGCCAGATGGAAGGCGGCATTGCCTTTGGCATCGGTTACGGTCTGAGCGAGGAAATGATCATCGAGGACGGGATCGTCAAGAACCCGTCGTTCCGCGATTACAAAATGGTCACCCCGCCTGAAATGCCGGAGATCGAGCTGCACTTCATCGAGAACGTCGATGCTGAAGGCCCGTTCGGCGCCAAGGGGATTTCAGAATTGCCGACCATCATTCCGGCCCCGTCCATCGCCAACGCGGTCTATAACGCCATCGGTATTCGTTTTAACAATCCGCCAATCACGCCGGAAAAAGTGGTCCGGGCGCTGTTGGAGAAAGCCGGCACCATGGTCGCCGCCGAATGAGAAGGCGGACCGTTCTGTCGATGGAACAGGCGTTGTCGCTGCCTTCGGCGACGCTGCGCTTTGCCCAGCTGGGCTGGCGTGTCATCCGTCTCGAATCGACACCGACCGGGCGTGGCAAACCCGGTGATCCCAACCGCTATGTCGGCGCGGAAGCCGCGGGCGAGGATCGCCACGCCTATTACGTCGCACCCAACGTCGGCAAGGAAGCGATGACGTTAAATCTGAAAGAGGCCGAGGGCCAGGCGGTATTGCATCGCCTGATCAGGGAACTGGATATCGATGTTTTTTGCTGCAACACCGTGCCGTCGCGCTATGAGCAACTCGGCATCGACTACGATACGCTAAAGGCGATCAAGCCCGATATCATCTGGGCCGGCATTTCGGCGATGGGACCCGATTATCCAACCGTGCCGGGCTATGATCCGGTCATTCAGGCCATGGCTGGCATCATGGACATGACCGGTGATCCCGAGGGCCCGCCGATCCTCGCCGGGATTCCGCTGGTCGACCTCAAAGCCGGCGATGAAGTGTTCGCCGGTGTCTGCCTCGCCCTGCTGGAGCGTTCCGAAACCGGCAATGGCAAGCGCATTGATGTCTCGATGCTGCAGGCCGCTTCGTCGTGGCTGTTGACGCAGTTGCCGCTGATCGATCTCGGTTGTGAAGATGCGGACATTACGCGCAGTGGCAACGCCCACCGGCTTTTCGTGCCGACCAATGTCTATCCGACCAGCGATGGATTTATCTATCTCGCGCTCGGCAATGATGTGCAGTGGCAACGTGTTGTCGAAATCCCCAATTTTGCAGCCCTTGCCAACGAGCAATGGGCGACAAATGCGGGGCGGCGTGAAGACCGGGCGGCGATGTATCCAGCGATTGCCGACTTGTTCAGGAACTTCTCCACGTCGGAAATTGCCGCAGATCTGTCCGCGGCAGGTATTCCCAACGCGCCGATCAATACAATCCCCGAGGTGATGAAAAGCGAAGCCATCGCCCGCAAGATCACCACGACGACGGCCCCGGATGGGCGAACCATTCGCATGCAGCCAATGGCTGTCGATGTGCCGGGAGCGGCACCTGAGATGACATTTGCACCGACTTATGGCCAGCACACCCGCGATATCCTTGGCGAGTGCGGCTATGCCCCGGGCGAGCTTGAAGACTTGCTCAGCGCCGGTATTATTCACTGATCCTAAGGACATCCAGAAGGACACGAGACCATGTCGCAATCAGCTCAAATCCCCTACGGCGCCTATTGGAGCACTCCGTTCGCCAAATGGCAGGGCAGCCTTTCGCACCTTCACGGCGTTGAGTTCGCCGCCTGGGTTGCGGATAAGGAACTGAAAAAGCGTGAGATCTCGCCAGAGGTATTTGATTACAGCGTGCTCGGGATTACCGTGCCGCAGAAGCATTCGTTTTACGGCGCGCCGTGGTTCATGGGTATGATCGGCGCTGACGACGTCGGCGGCCCCAGCATGTCCCAGGCCTGCGCCACCAGCGTGCGCTGTTTGCAGAACGCCGCCCAGGAAGTCGACAATGAATTCGCGACGACAGCCCTGGTTGCTACCTGTGACCGGGTCTCGAACGGCCCGCACATGTATTACCCCGACCCCAAGGGGCCGGGCGGGCGCGGCCAGCACGAAGACTGGACGCTCGACAACATGGGCTGTGATCCACTGGGCAAGCATTCAATGCTGCAGACGGCAGAGAACGTTGCCGCCCGTCACCAGATCACCACCGAGGCCCAGCATGAAGTTGTCTTGCGCCGCCAGGAACAGTACGCCGATGCGCTGGCCGACGAATCAGCGTTCCTCAAGCGCTTCATGACGCTGCCCTTTGACGTGCCGCACGCCAACTTCAAAAAAACCGTCGGCGTGATGGAGGGCGATGAAGGACTTTATACCTCAACCGAGGAATCGCTGGCCAAGCTCAAACCGGTGATGGAAGGCGGTACCGTGACGTTTGGCGGCCAGACCCACCCGGCGGACGGCAACGCCTGCATGGTGGTAACGACGCCGGACAAGGCGAAGGAAATGAGCTCGGACAAAAATATCGTCATCAAGCTCAAGGGCTTTGGCATGGCCCGGGCCGAGCTCGCCTATATGCCTGAAGCCCCGGTGCCGGCGGCCAACGCAGCGCTCAAGAATGCCGGTATGGAAATCTCCGAGATCGATGCCGTCAAGACACATAACCCGTTTGCGGCCAACGACATCTATTTCTCCAGCCAGACCGGTTTTGATATCAAGCGGATGAACAACTACGGCTCAACCCTCGTCTGGGGTCATCCCCAGGCCCCGATGGGCGTGCGCGGCATTATCGAACTGATCGAGGAGCTTGCCATTCGCGGCGGCGGCACCGGTCTCTTCACCGGCTGCGCGGCGGGTGATACGGCGATGTCGGTGGTATTGAGCGTTGAGGATGGCGGCTAATCACGATCCAGCACTTGCGCCGGGGAGACGACACAGCTAAACACCCCCTCTATGGCTCCACCTGTTCTCATACTGCGTGATATTCATCTGACCTTCGGCGGCGGGCATCCCCTGCTGGACGGGGCGGAATTTTCCTTGTCCGAGGGTGAGACGGTGTGTCTGGTTGGCCGCAATGGCTCGGGCAAGTCGACCCTGCTGAAGATCGCGGCAGGCCTGGTCGAGCCCGAAAGTGGCGAGCGCTTTGTGCAGCCCGGCACGACGGTACGATATCTGGCGCAAGAGCCTGATCTCAGCGGGTTTGAGACGTCGCTCAGCTTTGTCGAGGCTGGCCTCGCTCCGGGCGATGATACGTACCGGGCGCGGTATCTGCTCGAGGAGCTTGGCCTGACGGGCGATGAAGACCCGGCGACGTTATCAGGCGGTGAGGCGCGGCGCTGTGCGCTGGCCCAGGCGATGGCGCCCAACCCCGATATCCTGATGCTCGATGAACCGACCAACCATCTTGATCTGCCGGCTATTGAATGGCTGGAGCGCGAGCTGAAGGGCATGCGTACGGCCCTCGCGCTGATCAGCCATGACCGGCGCTTCCTCAGTAATCTGTCGACAGCCACGGTGTGGATTGATCGCGGGCTGACGCGAAGGCTCGATCAGGGCATCGGTGGCTTTGAAGCCTGGCGCGACGAAACGCTGGAGCAGGAACAGCTCGATCGTCACAAACTGGACCGCCAGATCGTGCGCGAGGAACACTGGATCACCTACGGCGTCACGGCCCGGCGCAAGCGCAACCAGGGCCGCCTGCGCGCCCTGCAGAACCTGCGTCAGGATCACCGCGACCAGCGCAAGGTCACGGGCTCGGTCAAGATGGCGGTGACCGAAGGCGGCACTTCGGGCAAGCTGGTGGCCGAGGCCAAGGGTGTCAGCAAGTCCTGGGGTGAAGGCCCTGTTGTCGACGACGTCAGTATGCGCCTGCTGCGCGGTGATCGTCTTGGGATTGTCGGGCCCAATGGTGCCGGTAAAACGACGTTGCTCAATATGCTGACGGGCGCTCTGGAACCTGACAGCGGCAGCATCCGTCTGGGCGCGGCGCTACAAATGGTGACGCTTGATCAACGCCGTGAAAGTCTTGATCCGACCTGGACCCTCGCCGACGCCCTCACTGGCGGCCAGGGCAACATGGTGCATGTGCAGGACAAACCCAAACACGTCGTCGGTTATATGAAGGATTTTCTGTTTGCGCCGGAACAGGCGCGAACCGCGATCAGTGCGCTGTCGGGCGGTGAACGCGGGCGGCTGATGCTGGCCCGGGCGCTGGCGCATCCCTCGAACCTTCTGGTGCTGGATGAGCCGACCAACGACCTCGATCTCGAGACGCTCGATCTGTTGCAGGAAATGCTGGCCGATTACCCCGGCACAGTGCTGCTGGTCAGCCATGACCGCGATTTCCTCGACCGCGTCGCCACCTCGGTCATCGCCTCGCACGGCAATGGCAAGTGGATCGAATACGCCGGCGGTTACAGCGACATGATGCTGCAGCGTGGCCAGGCCGCACCGGAAGACGGAATTACCACGAGCAAACCACGTGGTGCCAAACCGAACGGCAACGGCAAAAAGAACACCGCGCGCAAGATGACCTTCAAGGACAAACACGCGCTCGAAACCCTGCCCGACAGGATGGCCGAACTGCAAACCGCTATCGCCGACAACCAGACCCGGCTCGCCGATCCCGATCTTTTCACCAAAAACCCCGACGCATTCCAGAAGGCCGTGTCCGCCATCGAAGCGGACGAAGCCGAACTCGCCACCGCCGAAGAACGCTGGCTCGAACTCGAAATGCAGCGCGAGGAAATCGAGGCGGGCTAGACCAGATCCGGGTTCAGGGTGTATTCGCCGACGCACTGTCCACTGGCGAGGATGTGGCCATCCATCGCCGCCAGCGCTTCCGGACCGCCGAATGTACCACTGATGCCAAGGCCGTCGACATCAAGCGCATACACCGTGAAGAAGTAGTGATGCATGATGCTATCGTTCCACGGCGGGCAGGGGCCGTCATAGCCTGCGTAGTCGCCGCCCATGTCTGCATCACCGGCAAACCAGTCTGTATAGTTGTTGAGGCCACGCACGCCGTTTGCGGTTGGGCCCGGGTTTTTGCCGCGGGCCGTGACTTCCGAACTGTCAGCGCCCTCGGCCAACGCGGTGGTTGAGGCCGGGATGTCGACCAGCACCCAGTGGTAAAAATCAATGCGGGGCAGGCTGGCGGGCACGGTCTTGCCTTCCTGATTGACGTCGTCACCGGCTGATGGCACGTCAGGGTCGTGACAAATCAGGGCGAAGGACTTTGTGCCTTCGGGCGCGTCGCTCCACGAAATGGCCGGGCTCAGGTTCTGGCTCAGGGCAACGTGGCCCTCGTCGGCGGGGACGCCAAAGGCGAACTGGCCGGGTATGCGCTCGCCGTCGTTCCAGCCCGCGATGGTCACAGATAATGCAGCACTCATGATCTTCTCCCCGTTTGGTGTAATGTTGGGATTGATTATCCCTGACCGGGGCCGGATCGGCAATTGCGGAGACAAACGAATGACGGACAAGACGATTGACGAGGGCGTACTGGAAAATCTGCGCAGCGTTTCCGTGGCGACGATTACCATGCAATTGCTCAAGCGCGGTCTCCGGTCCTGTTATATCGCCGGTGCCATGCCGCTGACCGCGGACACACCGCGCATTGCCGCTCCGGCCTATACGATGCGCTTTATTCCCATGCGCGAAGACCTGAGTGATCCCGCTGTATTAAGCGATCCCGAATACGCGCCGCGCAAATCGGTCGAGGAAATACCTGCCGGCCACATCATGGTGATCGATTGCCGGGGCGTGACCAGCGCAGGTGCCCTTGGCGACATAATTGCCCTGCGCCTGAAAGTACGGGGCGTTGCCGGTGTGGTGACGGATGGTGCCGTGCGGGACGGTGTTGCCGTCGCGGACACCGGCCTGCCGGTCTATTGCGCCGGACATGCCGCCCCGGTCAGTCTGGGTGAACATTTTGGCGCTGATGTTCAGCAGCCCGTCGCCTGCGGTGGTGCGGCGGTGTTTCCCGGCGATATCGTCGTGGCGGATCGCGACGGTGCCGTCGTCGTGCCGCGTGCTCTGGCAGCCGAGATCGCGGCGACGGCACCCGAACAGGAACGGATGGAAGACTTTCTGACGTCGAGAATTCGCGACGGGCATGCTCTTATCGGCACCTACCCGCCGAACGAAGAAGCCTTGGCGGCCTATGAAATCTGGAAGGCCGGGCAGCCGGACTAAATTATTCCGCTGCGACGGCTGCCGGTTTCGACTGCGGCTCGCCACCGGCGGAGCGGGCGACGTTGTCGAGATTGTCGTTCAGGGTCGGACGGTCTTCCTTGAAAAAAACACCGATGGCCGGACGCTCACGACTGGCGGCGAGTTCGAGAGCGGCGATCTGGCTTGTGCTGTCGTGACCTTCCGGCATGTCCTGAACCGCCATGTTCATGTTTTCATACGTCAGATCGGTTTTGTCGAACGTCACGCACGGGCTGAGAATGTGCAGATACGAAAAGCCCCGGTGCGCCATGGCTTCCTTGATCAAAGCCGACAGGCGATGCGGATGCCCGGCATAGGCCTGGCCGACCCAGCTTGCACCATAGGACAACACCATCATCAACGGGTTGAGCGGCTGCTCGCGGTTTTCATAGGGCGTAGTCGAGGTTTTGAAACCCATACTTGATGTCGGGGAGGTCTGGCCCTTGGTCAAACCGTAAATCCCGTTGTCGAACAGCAAATACGTAATGTCGACATTACGCTTGGCGGCGTGCGGAATGTGGCCGCCACCGATGGCAAAGCCGTCGCCATCACCACCGACGACCACAACCGTCAGATCTTCGTTGGCCGTCTTGATGCCGGTCGCTACGGGCAGTGTGCGGCCATGCAGGGTATGAAATCCATAGACATCAACAAAAAACGGGAAGCGTGAGGCGCAGCCGATACCGGAGACGCAAACGACGTCCTTGTTCTTGAGGCCAAGCTCGTTGAGGGCGTCGGTGACACCCTCGGTCATGCTGAAGTACCCGCAGCCCGGACACCACGTCGGCAGCGAGCCCGAGCGATAATCAAGGCGTCCACTGGCCTGGATCTGTTCGAGCTTTTCCTCGAGGTAAACAGGTGCTTTAAGTTCCGCGGTCATGGTGTCGGCTCCTGACATTCAAGCGGCGTTGCGCGCTTCGCGACCGGCGAGGCGGCGAATTTGATTTAGGATATCCTCGACCCGCATCGGCGTGCCGGGGACCTGGTTAAGACGGTGAACCGGGCGGCCAAGCGTGCCTGAGACAAGCGTGGCAAACTGGCCTTCGTAATTCAGCTCGGGGATCAGCACTTCATTGCAACTGTCCATAAACGCCGTCATCGGCTCAATCGGCAACGGCGACATCATGACGACCTTCATGGCGGCGCAGCGAATGCCTTCCTCGCGCGCCATCATCATGGCTTCCAGCGATTCACCAAAAGTCGAGCCCCACGCCATGATGCCGACGTCGACGTCGCCCTCATCGCCGAAGCGCTTGGTGATGGTGATACCTGGATGATCGACCGCTGCGTCCAGTTTTTTGTGGCGTTTGTCGGACATGTTGGTGTGAATGTCCGGCTGATCGTTGGGCCGGCCCATGTCGTTGTGCTCAAGACCGGTAATGGTGTGAATGCCGCCGGCTTCGCCCGGCAAGGCGCGCGGGCTGATGCCGTCTTCGGTCTCGGCAAAGCGTTTGTAGGGCGCATCCTGTTTGCTGTCGGGATGCAGCGTCATGTCGGCGACAAACTTTTCATCCGGCGACATCACCACCGTCTCGTAGCGGTTGGAAAGGTAGAGGTCCAGCAACACAATGACCGGCGTCTGATATTTTTCCGCCATCTCAAAGGCCTTGCCCGCACAGCGCCAGCAACCCTCGACATTGGTCGGCGCAAGCACAATGCGCCTGGCATCGCCTGATCCGCCGAAGACCGCAAGGTTGAGATCGGATTGTTCGGTTTTGGTCGGCATACCGGTCGAGGGTCCGCCGCGCTGGGAGACAAAGATCACTGACGGTACTTCGGCCATCACCCCAAGGCCCAGCATCTCGGCCATCAGGGCGAGGCCGGGGCCGGAAGTCGCCGTGGCAGCGCGGGCACCGGCATAACCGGCGCCGATGGTCGCACCAATGGCGGATATTTCGTCCTCGGTCTGCAGGGCCTTTTTGCCATGCTTGGGCATCTCGACCGTCAGGCGTTCCATGATTGTGGTCGCCGGTGTAATCGGATAGCCAAAATAGGTATCGATCCCGGCTTCGAGGCAGCCGCGCACAACGGCAGCATTGCCGCTCAGCATCTCGGCCTCGACGCCGTTTTTCTCGGGCGGCTCACCAACCCGGACATTGTCGAAACGATATTCCGCCGCGCCCGCGTAATAGCCTTCGTCGAAGGCGTCGATGTTGGTCGTGGTCACGACTTTCGGTTTGGTTTTGAACTTGCGGGCGATGATTTCGTGGAAAGCTTCGCGCTGCATGCGGTAAAGGCCGGCGACAAATCCAAGCGCCACCATGTTGCGTGAGCGGTTGCTGCTGGTCGCGCGTTCGGAGATTTCACGGAACGGCAAGGCGTAAGGAATTTGACCCGGGTTCAGATGACCGGAAATATGTTCGCCTTCCTGCAACAGGCTGATCGGCGCGGAATCGTAGATCACGGCACCAAAATCACGGACCTCGGCGGTGTGCGGAATGGCGTGACTGTCATCGAGCGAGACCAGAATATCGGTCTGCTGTTTCATCGAATAGACTTGCTCAACCGTGATCCGGGTGCGCGAGACGCATTTGCCAAAGCCCCGGATTTCAGCCGGGTACTGATCAAAGGCAATGACCTTGAATCCGGCCAGTGCCATGGCCTGTTTGAGGATGTCGCCGACGGCAATGGTGCCATCCCCTGCCGAGCCGCAAAACGCGATTTGAATGTCTGTACCGTTCATGGTCAAGCCTTGTATTCCCAGAAGGGTGAAGCAATGCCGCCGTCCGCCGTGATGACCAGACTTTCGTCGACGTCGCTGCTGAACGTCGTGTCATCGCCCATCATGTTGCAGGCCGCGACTTCGCCCATTTTGCGCACGTTTCGCCAGCCGTAATAGAAGCGATATTCTTTTGATTCAGGCGCCCAGATCTGACAGACATCGCCAGCGGCAAAGACCTCGTCCCGTGTCGTCTGCAGTTGCGGGTTGACCAGCAGGCCGCGCTCGATATCAACGCCTGCCGTGCTCATGAAATCGACCATCGGTACAAGACCATAAAACGGAATAACGACGTCGGCCTCCAGTTCCTCGCCACTGACAAAGACGACCTTGCGTGCCGCCTTGCCGTTGCTGGTGTCCTCGATGCGCTCGACCTCGCCGTGACTGACGACTTCAATGCCCATGGTCTGCAGTGCAGACAGGTATTGCGGCTGGTCCTCAAGCTTGATTTCGTGCGGCCAGAAAGTGCGGTCGCCCGGCACAAGTGAGACGCGGTAGCCCGTATCGATCAGGGTGCGCGCCAGATCAAGCCCGATCATGTCGCCGCCCAGCATGACGACGTGGCCCTTGGCCGGCAGATCATCATTGAGCGCCATGGCGGCCTTGAATGTGCTGAAGCTGTGCATCAGTCCGCGGGTTTCCTGCAGACGTTCCGGCAGATACCCGGCCCCGCCCGTCGCCACCAGCAACTGATCGAAGCCGACTTCCTCGCGGTGGGCAAGGATCAACTTGCGCCGGTCCGTATCGACGTCGGCGACGACACTTTTGCGGCGCAGGGCGATTTTGTTGTCGGCGAAGTATTCCGGCGGGTGCTGCAAATAATCCGGCCATTCCTGGCGTCCGCGAAAGACGTGGGGCAATTCGTAGCGGTTGTAGAACAGCAAGGCACCGGCCGAAATAATGCTGATGCGGCAGTCCTTGTCGCGTTCGCGCAGAATCTCCGCAGCGCGGTTGCCGGCAACGCCGTTGCCGATGATGACGAGGTGTGGGGTATCGGACATAAGTCAGACGTCCTGAAAAAAGATCTCGTGTTTGGTGATGGAAATACACTTGGTCGGGCACACCATATGGCAGGCTCCGCAGCGTATGCATTCGTCGTTATCGATCCAGATGGCGCCGACCTTGTCCCACGATTTGGTTTCCTGCAAGTTGCCGTAGGTACCGTCGTCGTTGATCTCGACGCCCGAGACAAGCTTGATGCAATCGCGCGGGGCAACGTCGATACAGGCCCGGCAATAAATACAGTTATCGATATCAATTTCGTATTTGAGGTAACAGAGGTAACAGCGCTTGGCTTCCTCGAAAGCGATTTCGGTATCCATGCCGGTTTCGACTTCGGTCACCAGATCCTCAAAGCGCGTAGCCAGGGGGTGCACCGGGATCGGTTGACGCGGAATGAAATCAAAGGCGCGCTCGCGCATCGGACCTTCAACCGGCTCGACCTTGACGACACGCTTGCGCCGCGTGCGGCCCATTAACCAGGCATCCAGTTTGACGGCAATCTCGCGACCATGGCCGACGGCTTCAATAACCGTCGTCGCGCCGCTGACAAAATCACCGGCGGCAAACAGGCCGTCAACCGAGGACATGCCGTTATCGTCGAGCCGCACGTTGTGCCAGCGATCCAATTCGACCTCGACATCCATCACATCGTTGATGGTCTTCTGGCCGATGGCGATCAGCACGGTGTCGCAGGGTTCAACGAATTCCGAACCTTCGATGGGAATGGCCTCGCGCCGCCCGTTCGAGCGATATCCACCGAGACGGTTCTGGGCAAACCTGACGCCGGTGACATTGCCATCGTCATCAAGTTCCAGACCGACCGGCGTTCTGAGGCCGAGGATCTTGATGCCCTCGCGTTTGGATTCAAATATTTCCTCGTGCGTGACCGGGATGTATTTTTCGGTCGTGCGGATATGAACCATCACTTCTTCGGCGCCGAGGCGTAGCGCAACACGGGCACAATCCAGCGCCGTGAAGCCGGCACCGATGACAGCGACGCGCTTGCCGACGGTCTTGGTGTCGCCACGGTGAAGCTCGGTCAAAAAGTCGAGGCCATATTCGGCATTGTCGGCACTGAGTACAGGATCGTCCTTGCCGTCCTGATCTTTCAACGGCAACGGGATGGCTTTCATGCAGCCCGTCGCCATCAGCACGCCGTCGTAATCTTCCATCAGGCCGGAGAGCTTTGTGTCGTCGTCCCCGGTACCGAGATTGACGCCGGTTTTGACGTCTACTCCAAGGCGCGTGGCATTCTGAACTTCGATATCCAACACATCGCGTGGCAGGCGGAAAACGGGAATGCCATAATACAGCATGCCTCCGGCAATTTCCTCACGCTCCAGCAGGGTCACGGCGTGACCGAGGGCAGAGAGATCATGCGCTGCGGCCAGTCCGGCCGGACCGGCACCGACGACCGCGACTTTCTTGCCTGACGGTGAATAGAGATTTTCCGTGATCCGTGCCGCATCGGTCTTGAGATCGGCGGCGGCGCGCTTGAGATGACAGATGTTGACGGGCTCGCCATTACCAGGCCAGCCGTGGCGGCAGGCATCTTCGCAAGGCCGTGAGCAAATCCGCCCCAATACGCCCGGCAAAACATTGGCGATACGGTTCAGCTCGTACGAGCGACCGTAGCGTTCCTCAACGATTGTCTGGATATATCCAGGAATATTTGTGTCTGCCGGACAGGCGGTCTGACAGGGCACGTTTTCACGTACCCAGCCGATATCCCGGGCGTCCGTGGAAAACAGGACCGGGGTAACTACACGCTTGCCGTACGACTGCGTCGTGGAGAAATCTTCGTCTTCATCAACGTAGATCTTGCGCGATTCTTGTCCCGCGCTGGACTCATGACCGGCCATGCCGAATTCCGTACCCATACTTATCGTGGTGCTGCAAACAGTAACTTGAAGATTTCTTGAGCCACCACCGACATTTATTCAAAGACAAAGTAACTGTGTGGTGAAGTTAACAACCATTTTGCCGAACAAAACAAGAGGCTTTGTGGGGCGTCAGGTTTATGTGATTTCATTAGCATTATCTAATGTAATGATGTTGCCATCGATCAGTTCCCACCTTTGCGATGGTAGCGCTTTTCGTAGAACATTCTGTGCGCGCTCTGGGTGATCGCGATGACGCGTTCGAGCACGTCCGGATCGGTGTCCTCAAGCGGAATAAGTTCCTTCGGTCCGGGCCTCATTTTGTAGCCGCGCGGTTCCGCTCCGGGCACGATAGCGGCGACCTTGCCTTCCGTGGCGTAAGCAATCGAAAAGTTGTGCGCCATGATGGCACGGCCCTCGCCCGGAGGCACAAGGCGCAGATCCCGGCCAAAAAACGGACTTGTATAATCGACGCCCAACAGACCGATCAGGGTCGGCGCCAGATCAAGGTTCGAGCCCAGCGTATTGACGCGGGCCGGTTTGATGTGGCCGGGCGCATAAAACATCATCGGAATGCGATAGGACGGCACCGGCACCACGGCCTGGCCCGAGATGCGCGGGCCGTGGTCGCCAACAAATATGAAAATCGTGTCCTTGAACCATTTATGACTGCGCGCCCGTTCGATGAAGTCACCGAAAGCCCAGTCGGCATAGGTCGCGGCATTTTCGCGGCGTTTGGCATCCGGTGACTTGTCAATTCGATCCGCCGGATAACTGTAGGGCCGGTGATTGCTGACGGTGAGCAAACCAAGGAAGGCGGGCTTGCCATCTGCCGTCAGCGCATCCATGCGTTTGAGGCTCTCGGTGAAGAGATATTCATCCGCCACACCCCAGATCGTCGTGTAACTATCATCCTCGATATCGCGCTCATCCCAGACCTGGTCAAAGCCGATGCCGTTCCAGAAGGTGTTCATGTTGTCGAAAACACCCAGGCCGCCATACAAGAACGCCGTCTTGTAGCCGATTTCGCTCAAGGTCGCGGGCAGGGAGCTCATGCCCTCGGAGCCGGGACGGCGCGAGGTCGAGACGCCGGGGATCGGCGTGAAACCCGTCAGCATGGCTTCAAGGCCGCGGACCGTGCGATTGCCGGTGGCATAGATGTTGGTATAAAAGAGCCCGTCTTTGGCGAGCGCATCAAAGTGCGGCGTGATTTTTTCATCCAGCGGATTGTCGAGGCTGTCGACATAGATCGAGCCGAAACTTTCCTGGATGACCAGCACGATGTTCAGCTTGTTTGCCGGACCCGTGGCCTTAACCCGGCGGCTGATCGGATTGCGATCATCGATGAACGTCGTATTGGGCTGGGCAACTTCGCGGCGCAGGACTTCGATGGCCCGGGCCGGATCAATCGAGGGATAAAGCCCGATATATTCCTGATCCTTGGTCGTGGCCGCCCGAACCAGGCGATGCAGGCCGTTGTCTGCGGCTTCGGCCAGGGTGCGTTGTGCCGGCCACTGCTGATTGGTTGCGGTCCAGCCCAGCAGACCAAGACCGGCGGCGACCAGCACGATCAGGGAACCCGGAATTCGCTCTCCAACGCTCGGGGTCGTCAGGGCCGCGCTCAGTCGGGCGCGCAGCACGAAGTAGCAGATTACCGTGGTCACCAGGGCCAGCGGCATCAGGATGATAAGGTCAAAGGACTGGTGGATGTTGCCGATGACCTCCCGCGGGAAGATCAGATAATTAACCGCGATATCATTGTAGCGGCTGGTGAATTCATTCCAGAAGATCAACTCGCCAACGGCCGACGTGATCAGGATCCAGAGGAAAAACAAGAACGCCAGATGTCCGATGACGGCGAGAAATCGTCGTTGCCACCAGTTGCCGACTAACAGCAGAACAAGCGCCACCGGCGCCGACAACACAAACGCCGTGGCAATGTCGTCGATGACGCCGTGCAGGAAAACCGGTATGCCGAGCCAGCCGACGGCCATGCCCTCAGCCGCCGACCAGACCAGAATAACGAGGCGGACCAGCGACTGGATGACGACAAACAGAACGATGGCGCTGAGCCAGAACCGCAGTCGCGGCGCGCGCAGTATGTCTCTTGTTCGGCCCATCACTCTGCCAGGCCAACTTCCTCATCGGGGATGGTCCAGGATTCTTCTGCCGCGGCGGCGCGCCACCATTTCATGTGCTCGCTGTTCCACACGGCATTGGCGTAGGCTGCCGTGACCTCGTCCATCTCGATGCCATAAACCAGAAAGCGCACGACAATGGGTGCGAACATGGCGTCGGCGGCACAGATCTCACCAAACAGGAAATCACCGCCCTGGCCGTATTGCCGGCGGCAATCCGTCCAGATTTTCAGGATGCGGGCGACATTTTTTTGCGAGGTCTCTGTGAGTGGCACATTGCGGCCCGTCGCGCGCACATTCATCGGGATCTGTGCCCGCATGGAGGCAAAACTTGAATGCATCTCGGCGCTGACGGCGCGGGCCACGGCGCGAACGTTCGCGTCTTCGGGCCACCAGCGCGCCTGCGGATACGTCTCGGCCAGGTATTCGATGATCGCCAGTGACTCCCAGACCACCAGTTTGTCTGGCGCACCATCACCATCTCCCAACACGCGTAAAGTCGGCACGCGGCCGGCGGGCGAACTTTTGGCCAGGCGTTCTTTGGTGTTCTCGAGATCGAGTGGAATAATCTCTTCCGCGAACTCCAGTCCGGCAATTTTCATCGCCAGCCAGGCCCGCAGGGACCACGAAGAATAGTTTCGATTTCCGATCACCAACAGCAAATCAGACATATATTTTACCTTTGGAATATAACTGCGCGCTCACGCATATCTTTTCGCGTCAACCAGTGCAAGACATGATAGAACCACGCGGCGTTTTTTTGCCTTAACTTTGTTAAAACCCATGACCAGTTTCAGGAGCCTCCCGTGACCGCAACCGTGACGTTGATTGAACCCTCGGACAACCACCAGCCTTTGTATGTCGTGACATCCGACAGCTACGATGCCTGGCTGGCGACCCGTACGGCGTCGCAGCAAGCTTGGTTGCAGGCCAGCGGTTACAAGGCAAAATCAGGTAAATGCAAGCTGCTGGCTGGCGATAACGGGGAAGTTGCCGGGGTCGTGCTCTGTGTCGAGGATGACGAGGCGCTGTGGGACTATGCAGCCGCTGCCGAGGCGCTGCCGGAGGGGCAATACCAGTTGACCGGTGAGACATCGCCCGCCGCCGGGGCTGCGGCAGCACTGGGCTGGGCGCTGGCGGCCTATGTCTTTGATCGCTACAAAAAGAGCGAAAAGTCCCCGCCGCAACTGGCCTGGCCTGCCGATTGTGACCGGGCCCGGGTGACGGCGACGGCAGAGGCTATTTATCTCGCGCGCGATCTGGTCAACACGCCGGCGGCCGACCTCGGCCCCGCAGAACTCAGCGCTGCCGCCCGTGAAGTAGCCGAGACGTACAAAGCAGAATTTGCCGAAATCATCGGCGACGATCTGCTGGAGGCCAATTATCCCATGGTGCATGCGGTCGGACGGGCCAGTGATCGCGCTCCGCGCTTGCTCGATTTGCGCTGGGGTGCGGAAGACAATCCAAAAGTTACGCTTGTCGGCAAGGGCGTGTGTTTTGATTCCGGCGGTCTTGACCTTAAACCGGCCAGTGGCATGGAATGGATGAAAAAGGATATGGGCGGGTCCGCCGCCGTGCTGGGCCTGGCCCGCATGATCATGGCGCTGAACCTGCCGGTGCGCCTGCGCGTGTTGATCCCGGCGGTCGAAAATTCGGTTTCCGGCAATGCCTTCCGTCCCGGTGACGTCCTGACCAGCCGGGCGGGACTGACCGTCGAGATTGGCAACACCGATGCCGAGGGTCGTCTGGTGTTGGCTGATGCGCTCACCGAGGCCGTCAGCGAAGCCCCGGACTTGCTGATCGATTGCGCTACGCTCACCGGTGCGGCGCGTGTGGCACTCGGCACGGAATTACCGGGCTTTTTTACTGACGATGATGACCTGGCACATGACATCGAGGCAGCAGCACGTGAAACGTCCGATCCGTCGTGGCGTTTGCCCTTGTGGCAGCCCTATCGCGAGCTCTTCAAAAGCCGCATCGCCGATATCAATAATTCAGGCGAGGGTCGCTTTGGCGGCGCGATTACCGCCGCGTTGTTCCTGCAATACTTTGCCGAAGACGCGCCGTCGTGGGTGCATTTCGACATGTACGCCTGGAACGGCAAATCGCGCCCCGGTCGTCCCATTGGCGGTGAGGCGCAGGCCATCCGTGCCCTGTTCGCCATGATCGAGAAGCGCTATTCGGCCTGATGATTTCGAAAATTCGGGTTGGATTATCGACCGGTCTGTGGCTATAGTCGGATCGGGGGCGAAACAATTATTTTGGTTCGAATTATTTGAGAGTCCCTTCATGCCTACATATTCTACCCAGCAAGCACTCGACATCTGGCGCGGCGCCCTGGTCGAAGGCGTCCGTCGTGATGGCCCCGATCTCACCGCGCGTCAGCTCGCCATTTTGCTGAACATCTACCTTACACCGCCGCCGCATACCGTACGTGCGCTGTCGGCGGAACTGGGGATCGCCAAGCCAGCTGTCACGCGGGCTCTCGATACCCTGTCCGGGCTCGACTATATCCGTCGGGTCAGCGATCCCGACGACAAACGCAGCATCAATATCAAACGAACAGTCAAGGGTTCGGTCTTCCTGTCGGAATACGGTGAGATGGTGACCGACTCGATTAACCGGATTACAGACGCTTAATACCCTCTGGCGCGCTCGACGAGATTAAGCAAATCCTCACCGGCGAGGGCGCGGCGGATATTCTCGACAAGCTGCGGTGCGACGTCTACGGGGAATGAATCGGCGGCATTGTGCGGCGTGATAGTGACATTCGGGTGCGTCCAGTAAGGATCGTCCTGCGCAGCCGGTTCCTCATCAAAGACATCCAGCGTCGCGCCGGCGATATGGCCACTGTTCAGTGCCGCCAACAGGTCGTCATCCACCACGTGGCCACCGCGTGCGGCGTTGATGATGTATGCCCCTTCTGGCAAGGCCGCCAGGGTATCAGCATTGATAATGCCGATGGTTTCAGCCGTCAGCGGCAGCAGGCAAATCAGCATTTTGCATTGATTTAGAAAAGGTATCAGACCGTCCTTGCCGTGGAAGGTCTCGACACCTGGCAGTGATTTTGCCGTTCGGCTCCAGCCCGCCATCCTGAACCCCAGCGCGCCGATCTTGGCAGCGGAATCGAGGCCGAGCTCACCGAGCCCGAGAATGCCCACCGTCGTCGTGGCGGCATTGTCGGGCGGCAAATATTCCCAGATCTTCGCAGTCTGATTGCGCTGGGTTTCATCCAGTCGGCGGTGATAGCGCAGGACATGCAGGATCATGTATTCGCTCATGGCACCGGTCATGCGGGGATCAACTACACGGGTAATCGGTACGCCGTCGGGCAACTCTTCATCGGCGAGTATATGTTCGACCCCGGCGCCCAGGTTACAGATCACCTTCAGATTTGGAAACTGCGTCAGCGTGCCGTAGTGATGACGCCAGACAATGGCCGCATCAATGTCATTTACATCGCCGACATCGGGCCATTCGCGCAGGTCGAGCGCGGGATCAAGCTTTTGCAGGATCGGGGCCCAGTCCTTGAAAAAATGACCGCCACTGAATTGAACGAGAACCGCCATACAAACGCTTTGAACTCCTGTTATGTCCGGACGACGCCGGTTTCGTCGGCCTGCAGATCGAAGGCTGCGGCCATCAGTGCCCGGGTGTAGGGATCTTTGGGGTCGTCAAAAATCGTATCGGTAGAGCCGGTCTCGACGACCTTGCCATCGCGCATGACGATGACGTCATCGGAAAGCGCGCGCACCACGCGAAGATCGTGGCTGATAAAGAGATAAGCCAGATCGTTGGCTCGTTGCAAATCACGCAGCAGATCGACGATCTGCGCCTGGACCGACATATCGAGCGCCGAGGTCGGTTCATCGAGCACAACGAACTTCGGCTTCAGCACCATGGCCCTTGCGATGGAAATGCGCTGGCGCTGGCCGCCGGAAAATTCGTGCGGGTATCGATCCTGGGTGTCCGGGTCAAGACCGACTTCGGCCAGTGCCGCGCTGATCAGGGCGCGGCGTTCGTCGTAATCACCGCCCAGCTTGTGAACCAGCAAGCCTTCCTCGACAATCTGTCCGACCGACAGCCTCGGGCTCAGACTGGCAAAGGGGTCCTGGAAAACGACCTGCATTTGGCGGCGCAAGGGACGCATGTCGGCGAAGCTCAAACCCTGAATGGCCTTGTCGCCAAACTGTATGGGCCCGTCGCTTCGGATCAGGCGCAGCAGGGCCATGCCGAGCGTTGTCTTGCCCGAGCCGCTCTCGCCGACGACACCGACGGTATGCCCGGCCTTGACGCTTAAATCGATGCCATCGACGGCGCGGACATAATCGACCGTGCGTTTGAGGATGCCGCGCTTGATCGGAAACCAGACCTTGAGCCCCTCGGCGCGCATGATCTCCGGCGCGGTGCCTTCGCGGGGCGGTGGGCGGCCCCCGGGTTCAGCGGCCAGCAATGCCTGGGTATAGGCGTGTTGCGGTTTGCCGAATACTTCCACGACCTGACCTTCCTCGACGATCTCGCCGGCCTGCATGACACAAACGCGTTCAGCCATGTGCCGGACAATGCCGAGGTCATGGGTGATCAGCAAGATGGCCATGCCGAGGCGGGCCTGCAGGTCTTTCAGAAGTTTCAGCAACTGGGCCTGGATGGTGACGTCAACTGCCGTGGTTGGCTCATCCGCGATCAGCAGGTCGGGCTCGTTGGCCAGCGCCATGGCGATCATCACGCGCTGGCGCTGGCCGCCGGAAAGCTCGTGGGGATAGGCGTCCAGTCTGTTTTCGGCATCCTGCAGTCCAACCAGTTCTAGCAATTCAAGGGTTCGGGCGCGGGCGGCTTTTTTGCCCAACGCGCGATGCAGGATCAGGGTTTCGTTGATCTGGCGTTCAATCGAATGCAGCGGATTGAGCGAGGTCATCGGTTCCTGAAAAACCATCGAAATGCGGTCGCCGCGAATATCCTTCATCACCGCATGCGAAGCGCCAATGACTTGCTGGCCTTCAACCGTGATCGAGCCGGTCGGATGGCTGGCGCGCGGATAGGGCAGCAATTGCAGGATCGACAGGGCTGTGACCGATTTGCCCGAGCCGCTTTCGCCGACAATGGCCAGCGTCTCACCGCGTGAAATCTCAAACGAGACGCCCTGCACCGCCTCGACGTTGCGGTCCTTCATGCTGAAGGTGACCGAGAGGTCATCGACCTTGAGCAACCGGGCGCTCATGTCAGCGCCTTGCGGGGGTCAAAGGCGTCACGCACGGCTTCACCAACAAAGACCAGCAACGTCAACATGCTGGCGATCACCAGAAACCCGGAGATGCCCAGCCATGGTGCCTGCAAATTGGCCTTGCCCTGGGCCAGCAGTTCACCAAGGCTCGGCGAACCCGGTGGCAGGCCGAAGCCAAGAAAATCGAGCGAGGTCAGGGTCGTAATAGAACCATTGAGAATAAACGGCATGAACGTCAGCGTCGCCACCATCGCGTTGGGCAGCAGGTGCTTGAACATGATGACGGTGTTGCTGACACCAAGCGCCCGGGCGGCCCGGACATATTCGAAATTGCGGGCGCGCAGGAATTCAGCGCGCACCACGCCGACCAGCGCCATCCACGAAAACAACAGCATGATCGCCAGCAACGGGAAGAAGCCGGGCACAATGACGCTGGCCATGATAATCAGCAAAAACAACACAGGCAGGCCGGACCAGATCTCGATGAAACGCTGGAACAGCAGATCGAGCCAGCCGCCGAAATAGCCTTGCACGGCCCCTGCAGCGACCCCGAAAATTGAAGATACGATTGTCAGTATCAGACCAAACAAAATCGAGATGCGAAAACCATAGATCAGGCGGGCGACGACATCGCGTCCCTGATCATCAGTACCCAGCAGGTTTTCAGCCGACGGCGGGGCTGGTGCGGGTACTGGCAAATCAAGATTGATGGTGCCGTAGGAATAGCGAATGGGCGGCCAGACAATCCAGCCTTTTTCCTCAATCAGCTCCTGAATATAGGGATCACGGTATTCTGCCTCGGTTTCGAAATCCCCGCCGAATTTGGTTTCGGGATACGTGACAAATACGGGGAAGTGAATATCGCCGTCGTAGGATAGAACAATCGGTTTGTCGTTGGCGATAAATTCAGCGAACAAGCTGAACACGAACAGCACGAGGAAAATCCAGAACGACCAGTAGCCGCGCTTGTTGGCGCGGAAATTATCGAAGCGGCGTTCCGTCAGCGGGGTGATGCGAAGGCCGAGAAATCTTTGCGACATGGCGCCCGCCTACCCCACGTCCTGGCGTTCGAAATCAATACGCGGATCAATGGCGACATACATTAAATCGCCGATCAGATTAAGGATCAGCCCCATCAAGGTAAAAAAGAACAATGTGCCAAACATCACGGGATAATCGCGGGCGATGACCGCTTCGAACCCCAGCAGACCAAGGCCATCGAGCGAAAAGATGATTTCAATCAACATGGCACCGGTAAACAGGATGCCGACAAAAGCACTGGGGAAACCGGCGACAACGATCAGCATGGCGTTGCGGAAAACGTGGCCATAGAGCACCCGGTTTTCAGTCAGGCCCTTTGCCCGTGCCGTCAGCACGTACTGTTTGTTGATTTCCTCAAGGAAGGAATTTTTGGTCAGGATGGTCAGGGTGGCGAAGCCGCCGATGACCATGGAAATGATCGGCAGGGTCAGGTGCCAGAAATAATCGATGATGCGATCCGGCCACGACATTTGCGCCCAGTTCTCCGACGTCAGGCCGCGCAAGGGGAAGACATCCCAGAAACTCCCGCCGGCGAACAGAATGACCAGCAACACGGCGAACAGAAAACTCGGGATGGCATAGCCGACGATGATGACGGCGGAGGTGGCGATATCGAAGCGTGAGCCATCGCGCACCGCCTTGGCAATACCGAGCGGGATCGAGATCAAGTAGACCAGCAGCGTTGTCCACAGGCCGAGCGAGATCGAGACCGGCATTTTGTCCATCACCATATCAACCACGGCCTGATCGCGGAAAAAACTGTCACCGAATTCGAATTTCAGATAGTTCCCCATCATCATCAGGAAGCGCTCGTGCGCCGGTTTGTCGAAGCCGTAAAGTTTTTCGATTTCCTTGATGAAATCGGGATCAAGCCCCTGGGCCCCGCGATACTTGCTCGAGACGTTGGCCGATGTGGTCTGGGCTTTCTGCGACCCTGTCTCCCCGCCACCGGCTCCGCCAATACGCGCCGTGGCATCAACCGCCGTGCCCGTCACCTGTGCGATCAGTTGTTCGACAGGACCACCGGGGGCGGCCTGAACGATAACAAAATTGATAACCATGATGCCCAGCAACGTCGGGATCATCAGCGCCAGTCGCCGGATGATATAAGCCAGCATCAGTTGTCCTTCGCCATTCTGGCGGCAAGAGCATCGCGTTTGGCGGCATCAATCCACCAGGTGTTCAAAAAACCCAGTCTGTATTTCGGTTTGACTTTGGGGCGCGCGAACCTGTCCCAGTAGGCGATGTTATGCGTGGCGTTATACCACTCCAATATGAAGTAATTGTTCCACAACAAGACCCTGTCGAGCGCCCGTGCGGCAAGCGTCAGGGTATCGCGTGATTTTGCTTTTGCGATGCCCTCCAGAAGCGCATCGACGACAGGGTCGCTGATGCCGGAATAATTCAGACTGCCCGGGCTTGTTGCAGCCTTGCTGCCCCAGAAATTCCGCTCCGATATCCCCGGTGTGACTGACGGGCCGAAGGCGGCGGTGGTGACGTCAAAATCGAACGTCTGCATACGATTGGTATATTGCGAGGTGTCGGTGATGCGAATGGACGCCGTGATGCCGAGGCGTTTCAGGTTGCGCACAATCGGGGCGAGGATACGCTCAAAGACCGGTGAGAACGTCAGGAACTCGATGGTCATGTGATTGCCTTTAGCGTTGACCAGCTTGCCCTCCTGGATTGTCCAGCCAGCAGCGGCCAGCAGTTTTTTGGCAGCGCGCAGGTTGGTCCGCAAGGACTTGCCTTCGCCGGGCGGCTGATAAACCGTTGTCCACAAGCGCGCCGGTAACTGGTCTTTGTAAGGGGCCAGCAGTTTTTTCTCGGCCTCGTCGGGCAGCGACCGGGCGGCCATGGCGGAATTCTGGAAAATGCTCACAGTGCGGGCATAAAGGCCATAAAACAGGTTCTTGTTGGTCCAGTCGAAATCGAAGGCAAGGCCAAAGGCTTCACGCACCCGGGCATCCTTGAATTTATCGCGTCTGAGATTGAGGACAAAGTACTGCCGTGCGGCAGGTGCCAGATTGGGGACACTCTCGACTTTGACCCAGTCTTTTTCGACAGCCGGGAACTTGTAGGCCGTGGCCCAGCTTTTTGATGTGAACTCTTCGCGAAAATCGTAATCGCCGGCCTTGAACGCCTGCAGCGCAATGGTGCGGTCGCGGAAAAAGACGAACGTCAGTTTGTCAAAATTGTAGCGCCCGACATTGACTGGCAAGTCGCGCGCCCAGTAATCCTTTACGCGCTCATATGTCAGGGTGCGGCCCTGATCGACCTTGCTGATGCGATAAGGCCCTGACGTCAGCGGCGGCACTACCGTGGTGCGGTTGAACTCGACTTTGGCGTAATAAGTTTTGGAGAGGATGGGCAGCCCGGCGACGATGGTCGGCAGATCACGCGTCACGGCACCTTCGCGGAAGGTGTAGCGCACGGTGTCCGGGGCAAGCGCCTCGACCTTGACGACGTCGGCGAGATTAATTCGGAAGCTTGGCGTGCCTTCGGTTTTCAGGATATTGAAACTGAAGACGACGTCATCAGCGGTGAGCGGGCTGCCGTCATGAAAGCGCGCGGCGCTGCGAAGTTTGAACTCGACCCATTGACGACCCGGCCCAACCTCCACGGTTCTGGCCACCAGGCCGTACAGGGCATCGGCTTCATCCGCTGCCGCGACCATCAAGGTGTCGTAGGGCAGGCCTTGCGCGATAGCCCCTCGTCCCCGCAACTTGGTGCCCTTGATGATGAACGGATTGAGATTATCGAACGTGCCGATATCCCGCTGACGTACCTCACCGCCTTTGGGCGCGTCCGGATTGACGTAATCGAAGTGTTTGAAGTCGGGCCCGTATTTAAGATCGCCGAAGATCGACAGGCCGTGGCGCGGCTCTGCCAGTGTGCCCACCGTGCTGATCAGCACAATCGCCGCCGCCAGATATGTCGGTCTGAGAAAATTCATGGCCGCGATCATATCAGAGCCCACACCAGCAACAAGCCGGGCTAGTCCCTGTTTCTCGCAGCTTTCAGGGCCGTGTCCTTTGCGGCATCGATCCACCAACCCGAAAAGCCGAGGCCGTATTTCGGCGTGGTCGAGGGTCTGCCGAAACGATCCCAGTAGGCGATACGGTAGGATTGAATATGCCATTGCGGCACGACGTAATTGCCCCACAACAGCACCCGATCTAGCGCCCGTGTCGCCGCCACCAGAGTCTTGCGGTCAGCGGCGGCGATGATCTTCTCAATCAGATCGTCGACAACCGGGTCGTTGATGCCGATGAAATTCCGGCTGCCCTTGGTGTTGGCGTTGTAGGAGCCCCAGAAATCACGCTGCTCATTGCCGGGCGAGAGCGACTGACCGAAGGTGAAGACAATGGCGTCAAAATCAAAATCGTTGAGGCGGTTCTGATATTGCGCTGAATCGACAACACGCATACTGGCCTCAACGCCGAGGCGTTTCAGGTTCTTGATCATCGGTGCCATGATGCGCTCGAACGCCGGGCTGACCAGCAGGACTTCCATGGTCAGCGCCTGGCCGGTCTTGCCATTGATCAGTTTTCCGTTTTTGACGGTCCATCCGGCGGCCGTCAGCAGCTTCTTGGCGGCGCGCAGGTTCTTGCGAATATTGCCGCTGCCGTCTGAGGTTGGCGGGGCATAGGCCTGGCCAAAGACTTCGGGTGGCAGCTTGGCCCGATGAGGTTCAAGGAAAGAGAGTTCGGCGGTACCAGGCAAGCCGACCGCCGCCAGTTCGGAATTGGAGAAGTAGCTTTTGGTCCGGGTGTACTGGCCGTAAAAAAGGTTCTTGTTGGTCCAGGCAAAATCAAAGGTGTAGGCCAGGGCCTCGCGCACCTTGCGGTCGGCGAACTGCGGAAGGCGCGAATTGAAGATCAGCGCCTGCATGCCCGTCGGCTGTTCGTGGTCGATCAACTGCTTTGTGATCAGACCTTTTTTGACTGCCGGAACGTCATATCCAGTGGCCCAGATCTTTGAGGTGTTTTCCTGGCGAAAATCGTATTCACCGCTTTTGAAGGCCTCCAGTGCCACGGTCTGGTCGCGGTAATAATCGTAGCGGATTTTGTCGAAGTTATTCTGCCCCTTGTTCACCGGCAGATCCTTGCCCCAATAATCCTTCACGCGTTCGTAGGTGATCGAGCGACCGGGGTCGATATCGGAGATTTTGTAGGGCCCGGACCCCATCGGCGGCACAAGCGTCGTCTTCGAGAAATCAACCTTGGCATAATAGGCTTTGGACAAAATTGGCAGTTGGCCGGTGATGTGCGGCAACTCCCGGTTCAGGTCACCGGAAAAACTGAATTTGACCTTGTGCGCGCCAAGACGTTCAGCTTTGGCGATGCTTTTGAAATAGCTGCGATAGAAAGGATGCCCCTTCGTGGTGATCGTCTCGAAGGAAAAGATCACATCGTCTGCCGTAATCGGCGTGCCGTCATGCCAGCGCGCCTCCTTGCGCAAAGTATAGATCACCCACGAATTATCATCCGGTGTTTCGATGGATTCAGCGATCTGGCCGTAAGCCGAACTGGCTTCGTCCGCCGCACCGGCAGTCAACCCGTCAAACATCCGTCCAAGTCCAACAGCCGAAACGCCTTTCAGGATATAGGGATTGAGATTGTCGTACGTGCCAATGGAAAACTGGCGGATCGACCCCCCCTTGGGCGCATCGGGATTTACATAATCAAAGTGCGTGAAATCAGCCGGGTACTTCAGGTCGCCGTGCAGGGAGTTGCCGTGGCTGACTTTGCTGCCCGACAGGGCCGGTGTCGAAACGACGATAAGTGCGCCAAGGATGGCTGCCAGACGATGCATAAATCTCCCCTTAAGTCGTGTTTGCCTCTGCACGGACAATTGCCAGGGCCTCAGCATGAACGCGGGCGTCACCGGCAGCAAGGATGGTTTCATCATCGTCGATCACTTTCGGCTTACCCTGCCAGTCGGTGAACACGCCTCCGGCATTGCGGACCACCGGTTCCAGCGCGCAATAGTCGTAGGTGTTGAGACCGCTTTCGACCACCAGATCGACGAAGCCCGAGGCGACAAGGCCATAGCCATAACAATCGGTGCCAAAGCCCGTCATGCTAGCGGTCGCTTGCAGGCGTTCGAAGGCCTTGAGCTCTTCCGGCGTATCAAAGTATTCCAGCGACGTGGTGTAGAGAGTTGCCGCGGAAAGCCTGTCGCAGGCGCGGACTGAAATCGGTTCGCCGTTAAAGGTCGTGCCGTGTCCGTCGGCCCCGACCCAGCGCTCACCGCTGATCGGCTGATCTATCACGCCCATGATCGGCTTGCCGACACCGTCCTGCCAGCGCGCGAGGCCGATTAATGTGCCAAACAACGGCACCCCGGCGATAAAGGATTTGGTGCCGTCGATAGGGTCGAGATACCATATATATTCGGCGTCCTGGCGCACACTGCCGTGCTCTTCGCCGGTGATGCCGTGATCGGGGAACTCGGCCTCGATCAGGTCGCGCAGAACCGTCTCGGTTTCCTGGTCGGCAATGGTTACCGGGCTCTGGTCCGACTTGGTGATAACGTCGAAGCGCTGGCGAAAATATTTGGCGATAACCTCGCCCGACGCCGCGGCCAGGCGGTCGGTGAAGTCGACGAATTCGCGCGGACAATCAGCCACAGCGGACAGGTGCTCCCGGATTTGCTTTCTGGAACGTCCTATTCGGACGGCAAGGCAACGGGGGCTGCGCTGTTGGCATTGAGATAGACAATGATATTGGCCCGGTCACCGGCTTTTTTCAGGCCGGGGAAAGACATCTTGTTGCCTTTGAGGAATTTTTTCGGGCTGGTCAGGAAGGCGTTCATGTCTTCGAGAGACCATTTGCCGCCAAGGCCTTTCAAGGCACCTGAATAGCTGTAGTCGCCGTGACGGGCCCGGTCAGCACCGATAACGCCATAAAGATTGGGGCCGACCTTGTGCTTGCCGCCATCGTCAAAGGAATGGCACGAGCTGCATTTGCGGGCGGCCTTGGCTCCGGCCTCGGCATCGGCGCTGGCCAGCAAGGTGGCAAGGGACGGACCTTCCGGTGCGGCCTCTTTGGCGGCAGGCGCTGCGGCCTCTTCAACTGTCACGGGGAACGCCAGTTTTTCAGGATTTTCGGGGTGAATGAGCGCATCCGCGGCCATACCAATCACGTAAACCAGCAGTATCGAAGCCAGCAAGGCCCCGGCGACTTTGTTGAAAAAGAAGGAATCCATGATCGATAATCCAGTATTTATCCAGCGTTTACGGTCATCGGACACGCCGTCCGACTGCGGCTTGATTATAGTACGAAACGAGGCCAAAAAGCGCCTGTGGCAAAGCGGCGCAACATTAGCGGCTTCCCGCCTGTGCGCGCAAGACGTATAAATGCGCCAATTCGTTGTTTCTGGTGCCTTTATACGAGGATATTTCCCCGATGGCGACGCCTTCTGACGCTCTCAAGTCAATAATCGTGATACCGGCCCGCATGGCGTCATCCCGCCTGCCGGGAAAACCGCTGGCCGATATCAAGGGCGAGCCGATGATCGTGCGCGTCTGGCGTCAGGCAACGGCGGCAAATCTTGGGCCCGTGGTCGTGGCCTGTGCCGAGCAGGAAATTGCTGATGCGGTGACAGGTGCAGGCGGCCATGCGGTGATGACGGACCCTGATCTGGCCTCAGGCTCGGATCGTGTGTTCGAGGCACTGGGCATCGCTGATCCGGACGGCGACTATAACGCCGTGATCAACCTGCAGGGAGATCTGCCGTTGATTGATCCCGTAGCCATCCAGGCCGTGCTCTCGCCCTTGAAGGATTCAGCGGTTGATATTGCAACGTTGGCCTGTGCCATCACCGACGACGATGAACGCAGCAACCCGAATGTCGTCAAGGCAGTGATCAGTCTGACAGATGATGGATCCAGTGGTCGGGCGCTTTATTTCACCCGGGCGGAGGCCCCGACGGGCGACGGCCCGCTCTGGCATCACATCGGCATTTACGCTTATCGCCGGGCGGCGCTAAAGCGTTTTGTCAGCCTGCCGCCCTCACCGCTCGAAGTCCAGGAACGTCTTGAGCAACTCCGGGCGCTCGAGGCCGGCATGCGGATTGACGTGGGCTTCGTTGACACTGTTCCCTTCGGCGTTGATACTCCCGCCGACCTCGAACGGGCCCGCAATCTGGTGCCCGGCTAACACAGAGAATTGACGACATGACCACGCCCGCCAATCCACCAAAAATCGTTTCCTTCCAGGGAGAACTGGGGGCGAATTCACATCTTTCGTGCCAGGCCGTCTACCCTGATTATGAGGTATTGGCCTGCCATACCTTTGAAGATGCCTTTGCCGCAGTGGAAGAAGGCCGGGCGGAAATCGCCATGATCCCGATTGAAAATTCGGTCGCCGGGCGTGTCGCCGATATCCACCATCTGATGCCTGAATCCGGCCTCTATATCATTGGCGAGCATTTCCAGCCGGTCAATCATCAGCTACTTGTCATGCCCGGTACCAAACTGGCCGACATTAAATCGGTGCACAGCCATGTTCAGGCGCTGGGTCAGTGCCGCGAAACGCTGCGGGGCCTGGGGCTGGCGACACGTGCCGAGGCTGATACCGCCGGTGCTGCCCGCGCCGTAGCCGAAGACGGTGATCCGTCGCGTGCCGCCATTGCCTCGTCACTGGCGGCTGAAATATATGGCCTCGAAATTCTGCAGGGCAATGTCGAGGACGCCTCGCACAACACCACGCGCTTTGTCATTCTGGCGCGCGAGCCGCGTCAACCCGAACCCGGCAGCGGCTCGATCAAGACGACGTTTGTCTTCAATGTGCGCAATGTGCCGGCAGCGCTCTACAAGGCCATGGGCGGCTTCGCCACAAACGGCGTCAACATGATCAAGCTCGAAAGCTATCAGGTTGCCGGCAGTTTCAGCGCGACGCAGTTTTACGCCGATATCGTCGGCCACCCGGAGGAAAAATCCGTCCGCCTGGCGCTGGAAGAGCTCGAGTTTTTCACCAGCCGGATCAAGATCATCGGCGTTTACCCGGCATCACCTGACGCCACCGACCTGTAAGAATTTTGATCCCGCCCATGCAGGACTTTGATGTCATCATTGTCGGCGGCGGGGCGGCGGGCCTGATGTGTGCGGCCCAGGCGCACCGGCGGGGATGCCGGGTACTGGTGCTCGATCACGCAGAAAAGGTCGGGCAAAAAATCCGCATATCCGGTGGTGGGCGGGCCAATTTTACCAACCGTGATGTGACACCGACCAATTTTCTCTCCGACAATCCGCGCTTTTGTGTCTCGGCACTGATGCGATATCCGCCGGCTGAATTCATTGCCCTCGTCGACCAACACGATATTGCCTGGCACGAGCGCGATCATGGGCAGCTCTTTTGTGACGGCTCGGCCCAGCAGATCATTGACCTGTTGTTGCGCGAGGCCGACGGCGTCACCGTGCAGACTGCGACGAACATCACTGCGATCAGCAAATCAGATCGCTTTACGGTCGCGACGGATCGGGGGGATTTCACGGCGGTCTCGCTGGTGATCGCCACGGGCGGGCCGTCGATCCCCAAAATGGGCTCCAGCGGATTTGGTTACACGATCGCCAGACAGTTCGGCCTGAACGTCATCAAGCCTCGTGCCGGACTGGTGCCGCTGACCTTTGATGGTGAGATGCTGGCCCGGCTCGACGGTTTGTCGGGCGTCTCGCTCGATGCGACGGTGACGCTCGGCAAGGTGCGCTTTGCCGAGGCTTTGCTCTTTACGCACCGGGGATTGAGCGGCCCGGTGATTTTGCAAATCTCGTCGTACTGGCGCGAAGGCGATTCGATCCTGATCGATCTGCTGCCCGGCACGGACGTCTTCCAGTACCTGAAACAGGCAAGGGAAGCGAAGGCCAAAAAGGAGGTGCGCACCGTGCTCGCACAAATCCTGCCCAACAAACTGGCGCACAAAATCGCCGACTGGACGAATTGCAACGGACGGCTGGCCGACACGCCGGACAAGGCCTTGCGCCGGCTGGCCGACCAGGTCAACGCCTGGCGCGTTACGCCCGATGGTTCGGAGGGAGACCGTACCGCAGAGGTGACGGTCGGTGGCGTCGATACCCGCGAGTTGTCCTCGAAGACCATGGAAGCCCGTAATGTGCCTGGACTCTACTTCATTGGCGAGGCCGTGGATGTCACGGGGCATCTCGGTGGCTACAACTTTCAGTGGGCGTGGGCCTCGGGCCACGCTTGCGGGCAGTTCGTCTGAAAGATTGCGTTGTTCGGGTCAGTCTTGTTACCGTGGGGGTCTGGAAGCCGATCTTGAGGGAGCGGGCAGCGTGGATTTGAAGGCGCGTACATTCGAAGACACCGTTGTGTTGTCACCGGCAGGCAGGATCGACCACAACACGGCAGACGCCTTTCAAAGCGCCTTGATGACGCACATCGAGGCTTGCGGACAAAGTGGTGCGGCCATTGTACTCGACCTCGGTGCGATTGATTATATGAGCAGTGTCGGCCTGCGTGTCCTGATGGTCGCGGCCAAGCAATCAAAAAAGGACGACGGCAAAATTGTCGTGGCCGCCATGCAGCCGGACATGCAGGAAATTTTCGAAATCAGCCGGTTCAATTTTGTTTACGAGGCTTTTGATACCGTGGCCGACGCCCTGGCGACAGTCTCATCGACAGCAGCCAACGCATATTCAGCGGCGGAGGGTTGAGCGCCATGCGGGTTCGATTTTGGGGCACACGGGGATCTCTGCCCGTCGCACTGGGCGGTGCCGGTGTACGAAAAAAGGTTTTCAAGGCCCTGCAAATCGCCAACGGTCGATCATTCGCTGATGAACAGGCGATCGAGGATTTTATCGATAGCGAACTTCGTTTTCCCGTTCGTTCAGGCTTCGGTGGCAATTCGTCCTGCGTCGAAATCGAAGCGGGTCACGGCGAATACATCATTTGTGATATGGGTTCGGGCCTGCGTGAGATGTCGCAACGCCTGATGGCGGAGTTGGGTCCCGGCAAACAACAGACCTACAATATATTTATGTCGCATCCCCACTGGGATCACATTATGGGCCTGCCGTTTTTTGCGCCCGCCTATATCGCCGGCAACAAGATCCGCATTCACGGCTGCCACTCAACCATTGAAGAAGCCTTGCGCAAGCAACAGGAAGACCCGTGTTTTCCGGTGCACTTCGATTTTTTTGCAGCTGACATTGAAATAATCAGGCTCGAGCCTGATACCAATTATGAGATCGCCGGGGTTTCCGTACGGGCGATCAAACAACCGCACCACGGTGACTCATACGGTTATCGCTTCGAAGACGCAGGCAAGGCCGTGGTCTATTCGACCGATGGCGAACACAAACTGGAAGACCAGCGAGAGACTGACCGCTTTGTTGAATTCTATCGCGATGCCGATCTTTTGATCTTTGACTCGATGTACACGCTGGCGGAAATGATTTCGGTGAAAGAGGATTGGGGGCATTCCAGCAATATTGTCGGAGTTGATCTCTGTCGTATGGCCGGTGTCCGGCACTACTGCATGTTCCATCACGAACCGATTTACGATGATGAAATGCTTCAAAAAGTGTTGAGCGAAACCCGGCGCTACGAAGAAATCACCCGCGAAGATGTCACGCTGAATATATCCACCGCCTACGACGGCCTCGAAATAGAGGTTTAGGGCAATCCCGTGATCGAGGGCTGGTCAAACTCCGCAATCGCCCGGCTGGCCTGTGCCGGACACGGTCGCCCCCTGGCCGCCTCCGTGTTAGTCTTCGGATTCCTGCTCCAGATCGCCGGCGGCAGTGATTTCAATCGCCTGCGCCAGGCGGTTTTCGATTATTATCAGCGCCTGCAGCCACGTGCCGTCGAGAGCATCCCGGTGGCCATTGTCGATATCGATGAGCAGACCTTGCGCCAGTTCGGCCAGTGGCCGTGGCCCCGGACCAAACTGGCAAGTCTGATCGAAAAGACACATGAACTTGGTGCCCTCGCCATTGGCCTCGATATCATTCTGGCTGAGCCCGATCGCATGTCGCCGCGGGAATTTGCCGAGGATTATCCGGATCTGCCGCCCGGCCTTAGATCCGGGCTCCTGCAGTTGCCCTCGAACGACGATGTGCTGGCGGCGACCTTGCGCCGGGTGCCCGTGGCGCTCGGGCGCAGCGCCCTGACGCGCGTGGCTGCGCCGGTAAAAGGCACGCGCTTTACGCCGCTCCAGGTTGAGGGCGACGGGGCGGAGAGGTTCCTCAAGTCGTTCCCCGGTCATCTGCCAAATGTGGCTGCGGTGGCTGGCTCTGCTGCCGGGTATGGCTATCTCAATGCAACACTCGATCCTGATGGCGTCGTGCGCCGCATGCCGGCCTTGCTGGTGGTTGATGGCAAGATCGTACCGTCCATGGGGCTGGAGCTTTTGCGCATCGCACTCGGGGCCAACTGGTTGACGGTCAAGGCGACAAGCGACGGCATCCAGTCGGCCACGGTGGGCGAGGCTGTGATCGAGATCGAACCCGGCGGCCTGGTGACGCCGCATTTTTCCGGTCACCATCCCCAGCGCTTGGTCTCGGCGAGCGAAGTCTTGTCGGGAAAGGCATCGGCCAACAAATTTGCCGGCCAGGTCGTTTTGATCGGCGTGACCGGTCTGGGACTGGGTGACGTCGTGACCACGCCGGTCTCCAGTCGCATCAGCGGGGTTGAGGTTCAGGCGCAATTCATTGAAAACCTGCTGTTCAACACGCGCCTGAAACGCGGCCCGGAAATCTTTCAGGCGGAATTGCTGGCGCTGGTTCTGTCGGGCGTGTTGCTTGTTATCGTCTTGCCGTGGGGCGGACTGTTGCCGGGTGCCGCGTTGCTCAGCGTCTTGCTGGCCTCCCAGTTCGGCGCAAGCTTCCTCGCATTTTCGCAGGCGCGATTGCTGGTCGATCCGTCCCATGCGGCGCTGGGATCGGCCGTGGTTTTCCTGAGCCTTGTGATGACCCACATGACCGAGGCGGATCGCAAACGACGGGCGCTCGATGCCGAACTGGCGGCAGAGCGTCTGATCACGGCCCGCATGGCCGGAGAGCTGGCCGCGGCCCGCGATATCCAGATGGGTATTCTGCCGAACCCGGACGAGATCGAGGGATTACCACCGGCCCTCGTGGTTAATGCCTTCCTCGAGCCCGCGCGTGAAGTCGGTGGTGACCTCTATGATTTTTTCATGATCGACGATCATCGACTTTATTTCATGATCGGTGATGTCTCGGGCAAGGGCGTGCCGGCATCGTTGTTTATGGCCTTGAGCAAGGCACTCTGCAAAAGCGCTGTGCTGCGCGACAGTTCCTCGGTCGCTGATCTGATGATGGTCGCCAACACTGAGATATCCCGCGAAAACCCGGCCTTCATGTTTGTCACTGCGGTAGCCGGTATTATCGATGCCCGCACCGGCGACATCGAATTTTGCAATGCCGGGCATGATCACCCTTACGTCGTCCTGCCCGGCAAGCCGCCTCATCCGCTGGAGAGCATCGGCGGACCACCGCTGTGTGTGATGGACGATTTCCCCTATCCGGTCGAGCGCGCCCGGCTCAATCCCGGTGAGACATTGTTGCTGACGACCGATGGTGTCGGTGAAGCGATGACGGTCGACAATGAGATGTATGGCACCGCGCGCATGGTCGGTTTGCTCGCGTCATATTCAGGCGCTGCAGAGGCGGACGATCTGATCCCGGCGCTTTACAAGGACGTCAAAAACTTTGTCGGAGAAGCCGAGCCCAACGACGACATCACCATCCTCAGCATCAAATATCAGCCGCCAGCCTAGCGCACGATCACTTCGACCCGGCGGTTTTTGGCCTCGCGTTTGCCATCGGCCGTCGGCACCAGCGGTTCGCGCTCGCCGCGCCCGACGGCGCGTACGCGTTTGGTTTTGATACCGAGATCAACCAGCATTTTCGCCACTGCTTTGGCCCGGGCCAGGGCTAGCTTGTCGTTGTTGCGCTTTGTGCCCTGGCGGTCGGTATGACCGGTCACCTGGATTTCGACAACCTGGCGCGCTGCCACAGCCTCGAACAGTTTTTCCTGAACGGCTTTCGAGGCCGGGGTCAATACGGTTTCGCCGGCCTCGAAATAGAGAGTGAAAGAAATGGGATCAGGCGGCTGGGCGGCGAGGGCTTCCTTGAAGAGGACATTAACCTGATCCTCACTGGTCACGGTTTTTTCAGGATCCCCAGTGCCGACCTGGGCCGAAGCAAGCGCGCTGTCGAGCACGACCTTGTTGCCGTCAGCACTTTCAACCGTGACAACGCCGACTTTGCCATCGGCGTCAGCCAGCAGCACGATCAGGTCGCGCGGGCCGGCGCAGGCTGCGACCAGAAATACCACGGCGGCGGTGAAAAGCGATTTGCTGAATTTGTTCATTGTGCCTGGTCCTCGTCCCCGACCTTGACGAGAAATCGTGTGCCGCGTACGCCGAGGATCGATGCCGGTGTGCGCACCGTCATGGCGGTTGGCGATGCCTTGGCGATCTGGCCGGAGATGATCGCCAGCGTACCTTTTTTGACGCTGGCCTGAAATTCACCTTCATGCGTCGTCGAGTTGAACTTGAAACGGCTGAGTTCCAGCACGCTGTCGGGGCCGGTCGAGAAACGCGTACCATCGATGAAGGTCATGCCGACGCTGCTTTCGGCACCTGTAATCAGGGTATCGGCTTGCTCCAGACTGTCACCGGCGCTGGCTGCCATGGTCTTTTCCGCCCGGACGATTTTGACATCGCCCTTCAGCGTCTTGATCTGGCCAATATCAGCCCGCACCGCAACCGGTGACAAAATCATCGTGGTGGCGAAGGCGATGACAACAAAAAAGACGCTGGCATTTCTCAACATGTCTCGGGCTCCATTTGTTATAATTGAATATAACCACGAACGCCCAATTGCCTGCGAGACATATTTGTCATGAGCGAACATACGGCTGTTGATCAGGGCCTTGATCGGACGATAGATCAGGCGATGAAATACATCGTCGATTTTTGCCACGAAAAAGGCCTCGAGAATTCCAGCGAAACGACCTTGTCGCTGCTCGCCGAGGAGCTGATCAGCAACACGTTCAAGTATGGCGAGGCCGCGCCTGGCAGCACCATTGGCCTGGCATTGCACCTGGAAGCCGGACTACTGGTCCTGAAGTACCGCGACGCCGGCATGCCGTTTGATCCGCATCACGATCTCAGCGAGGACGACCGGGAAATGAGTCTGGAGGATCGCCGTATCGGCGGCCTCGGCTGGCCGCTGATCTTCGATTTATGTGAACGCGTTGATTATGTCCGTGATCGGCAACAGAACATCACGACCTTGCACCTGGCCCCGAAATAGTTGGAACAAACCTGCTATTTGGTTTCTTCCAGCCAGGTTCGGGCCAGTTGATGGGCAATGGCGATGGGGTTGGGCATGCGGAACAGACCGTCACCGGGCTCGGTGGTCAATACACGTTCCATGCCTTCGACAACTTGCTCGCGGCTGAACCAGGCGGCATCCTCCAGTTCGTCGGTGTCGATGGCAATGTCGTCGCTCAGGCCTTCGGCGATGCAGCCCATCATCAGCGATGACGGGAAGGGCCAAGGCTGGGATGAGGCATAGCGAACCTTGCCGGTGTGAACGCCGGCTTCCTCAAAAACCTCGCGCCTTACCGCTTCCTCGATGGTTTCACCCGGTTCGATAAAGCCGGCCAGCGCTGAATACATACCCGGCGGCCATTCCGACTTGCGGCCCAGCAGGCACTTGCCGTCCTTGACGACCAGCATGATGGAGACCGGATCGGTGCGCGGGAAATGTTCGGCCTTGCAGCCCGGACACACCCGGGTATTGCCGGCGGACGCAGCGTCGGTTTGCTTGCCGCAATTGGCGCAATAGCGGTGACGGTCGTGCCAGTCGATCACAGAGCGAGCCTGGGCAACAATCGCGGCGTCACCTTGAGAAAGTTGTGGTGCGATGGTGCGGACATCAACAAAACTGCCGCGTCCATCGAGCGGACCGCCCTTGGCCGGATTGTCCTTGTGGTCGAGGCCGATAGCGAATCGCGCGGCACCGTCCTCGAGGCCCAGAAACACCAGATCGGCGTCGTCGTCGGCAATCCATTTCAGCCCGGACATCTTCTGCCAGCCGAGCAGCGGCGGGCCGTCGACATCGACCAGCGGGCGCAAGCTCCACAACGGCAAATATCGGGCGTCATCACGGGCCCGAAGCTCGGCGATAACGTCGTCTTCGCGCCGCAAATGAGAGGCGCGATCCAGTTGATTGCCGCCAAAAACGTGGGGATCTGTGGGGGGAGGTATAATCATGGCGGCAGAGACTGCCACAGGCTCGGGGCTTGAGCAACTACGTGCGAGAAAGAACTTCAAAATGTTTAGGGATATGGCTTGCGCCGCGCCGCTTTTTCCCTGATATAGTGCCTCTGAGAGGTTGGCGGATGGGCAGACGCCTCGCCAACCCGGTCAGATCCGGAAGGAAGCAGCCGTAACGAGTTACGTTTGGGTCATTCGTTCAGCCTCTCACCCGGCTTCTGCAGTGTTGCGACAGGGATTCCTGAAAGGTTCATGACCGAAGACAGCAGTCAAATTCCCTACCGAGTTCTGGCGCGCAAGTACCGCCCGTCGACCTTTGACGAACTGGTCGGGCAGGAAGCCATGGTGCGCACCCTTGGCAATGCCATTGATCGTGGTCGGCTGGCCCATGCCTTCATCCTGACCGGGGTGCGCGGCATCGGCAAAACCACCACAGCCAGAATTATCGCCCGGGCGCTGAATTGCACCGGTGCCGACGACAAGCTGGATCAGCCGACAATTTCGCCCTGCGGTGTCTGCGACGCCTGCAAATCGATCGCCGAAGACCGCAATGTCGATGTGCTGGAAATTGATGCTGCCAGCCATACCGGCGTCAGCGAAATGCGCGACATTATCGACGGCGTAATGTATGCGCCGGTTTCGGCGCGCTACAAGGTCTACATCATTGATGAGATCCACATGCTGTCGCGCCAGGCCTTCAATGCGTTGTTGAAAACGCTGGAAGAGCCGCCGCCGCATGTGAAATTCATTTTTGCCACGACCGAAATCCGTAAAGTCCCGGTGACTGTGTTGTCGCGCTGCCAGCGCTTTGATTTGCGCCGGGTCGAGGCTGAAACCCTGACGGCCCACTTCGCCAACCTGGCGGGCCAGGAAAACGCCAAACTGGAAGACGAGGCCATTGCGCTGATTGCCCGCGCCGCCGATGGCTCGGTGCGCGACGGTTTGTCGTTGCTGGATCGGGCCATCGCCCATGGCGGTGACGTCGTTACCGGCGACGAAGTGCGCGCCATGCTGGGTCTTGCTGATCGCACTGGAATTTTTGATTTATTCGAGCAGGTCATGTCGGGCGAGATCGCGGCCGCCCTGACGACCTTGCGCGGGCTTTATGATGGCGGGGCTGATCCGGTCGTTGTTGTGCAGGATTTACTCGACCTGACGCATTGGCTGACGCGTCTGAAAATCGTGCCGAGTGCCGGCGAAGATGTGACGGTACCGGAAGCCGAACGCCAGCGCGGGGCCGAGATCTCGGGCAATCTCTCCATGCCGGTCCTGACGCGGACCTGGCAGATGCTGCTCAAGGGCCTGCAGGAAGCGCGCTTCGCACCGTCGCCGATTACGGCTGCCGAAATGATCCTTGTGCGCCTGGCCTACGCCGCCGATTTGCCCTCCCCGGCTGATCTCGTGCGCCAGATCGAGGACGGCGGGGGAGCGACTGCCGTTGCCGCCGCCACGCCACGCCAGGCATCGGCACCTTCTGGTGCGGCCGGGGCCGACGCCATCGCGCCGGCGCAACGCCAGAATGTGGCGACGGGCGGTGAAAGCGTTGCCCGGGCCGCCCTCAGCCCGCAGGACGAACCCGAAATCGAAGTTGATCCGGCTGCCGTCGGCACCATCGATTTGCCTGACTTCGCCGCCGTGGTGGCCCTGGTGCGGGACAAGAAGGAAGTCGTGCTCGGTATGCATCTCACCGATCATGTCCATCTCGTACATTTTGAGGCGGGCCAGATCGAATTGCGCCTGGCGGACAAGGCCCCGGCAAAATTGCCCAACGAACTGGGCGCGCGCCTCAGCGAATGGACGGGACGCCAATGGTTCGTCTCGGTCTCGACCGATCAGGGCGCCGCGACAATGCGCGATCAGTCTGAAAAAATTGAAACGGGCCGGCGGGCCGAAGCCGCAGCTGATCCCCTGGTCAAGGCGGTGATGGAAACCTTCCCCGGTGCCAAAATCAAGGAAGTACGCGACGTGATGGCCGCGGCGGTTCAAGACCCGCTCGATGGCCCCCTCGATAATGACGCCCTGGACGATGAAGCCCGGGAAGACAGAAGAAGTGAGAGTGACGAATGAAAAATCTTGGCCAGATGATGAAGCAGGCCCAGGAAATGCAAGCCAAAATGGGCGAAATGCAGGAGCGCATGGATCAGACCGAGGTTACCGGCCAGTCGGCGGGTGGCATGGTTGAGATCACCCTCAACGGCAAGGGCGAAATGCGCGGCCTGAAAATCGATCCCTCCCTGATCAAGTCGGACGAAGCCGAAGTGCTCGAAGATCTGATTGTTGCGGCCCACAATGATGCCAAAACGCGTGTCGAGGCGAAGGTGCAGGGCGAAATGGCTGATTTGACCGGTGGCCTCAATTTGCCGCCGGGCTTCAAGCTGCCGTTCTAAGACCCGAATTCCAGGCCCGTCCGTGACCCTTAATCCCATCGAACGACTGATCCAGTTGCTGGCCAAGCTGCCGGGCCTTGGCCCGCGCTCGGCACGCCGGGCCGCACTCTTTCTGATCAAACGCAAGGACAGCCTGTTGCGCCCGCTGGCCGAGGCAATGGCGGCGGCGGCGGACAGCGTGCACCCTTGCGGTGTATGCGGCAATCTCGACGCTGCCGATCCCTGCAGCGTCTGCACCGACCAGCGCCGCGATCCGGCAATATTGTGCGTCGTCGAGGATGTGGCCGATCTCTGGGCTCTCGAGCGCGCCGGTATCTTCAAGGGCCGCTACCACGTCATCGGCGGCACATTGTCGGCGCTCGACGGGGTCGGGCCGGACGATCTGAATATCAATGGTCTGGTCGTGCGGGCAGGGGATGAGGCTGTGGGCGAAGTTATCCTCGCCATGAACGCCACCGTTGATGGACAGACCACAGCGCACTACATCACCGATCAGCTTGCCGAGTGTTCCGTTGACGTCACCCGCCTCGCCCACGGCGTCCCCGTCGGCGGCGAGCTCGACTATCTCGACGAAGGCACACTGGGTGCGGCGCTGAAGTCGCGCACGAAAGTCTAGGGGCTAACTGTCGCCCGTTAATCGTGTGACGTTGGGGGCGAGGTCCTCGATGACACTTTCATCTTCCAGTTCGACGTCTTCGATCTGCTGGCCACGCTTGCTGATTTTGTCGGTCGAAATGCGGATGTCGCGCATGTCCTTGTCGGCCAGGGCAAAATGCTGCTGCAGTTTGGCTACCCTGTCGTCCAGCCGCTGCACATCACCCAGCAAAGTGTGGACCTCTTTCTGGATCACCCCCGCCTGCTCGTGCATGCGGGCATCTTTCAGCACGGCGCGCACGGTATTGAGCAAGGCCCACAGCGTGGTCGGCGAAACGATCCAGACCTTGGCGCGATGGGCGCGATCAACGACGTTGCGGAAATTGGCATGCAGTTCGGCATAAATCGCTTCCGAGGGCAGAAACATCAGGGCTGAATCTGCGGTTTCTCCCGGCAGAATGTATTTTTCCGAAATATCGACGATGTGTTTCTGCAGATCAGTCGTAAAGCTACGCGAGGCCTGTACGCGGGCCTGATCGTCTTTGGCCGCCCGCAGCGCTTCATAGCTTTCCAGCGGGAACTTGGCATCGACGACGATGGGGCCCGGCGGTTCGGGCAGGCGGATCATACAATCCGCGCGCTTGCCGTTCGACAGCGTGACCTGAAAGTCATAGATCGAGGGCGGCAGAATATTGGATACGAGGTCTTCGAGCTGGATTTCACCAAAGGCCCCGCGCGCCTGTTTGTTGGCCAGCAAGTCCTGCAGATTGACAACCTGTTCCGTCAGGCCGGTGATTTTAGCCTGGGCCTGATCGATCACGTTGAGATGTTTTTTAAGATCGCCCAGAGATTCAGCGGTTTTGGCGGAGGATTGTTCAAGGCCGTCACCCAGACGTTTGCCGACGGCGTCGAGGCGTTCTTCCAGGGTTTTGCTGATCGCGGCCTGTCCCGTCGTATTACTTTCGGCGATCTGGGCCAGACGTCCGGCCATTTCGCCCTGGGCCCGGGCGATATTGTCGGCCATATCGGCCAGTTGCGCCCGATCCGCTTCAATCCCGGCCTTGAGGCCGGCGCTGCTCCCGCTGCTGCGCTGGATCAGAAAAACCACGGCTACCGCCAGCACAACGGCGATAACTCCTACGACAAGCGTCACAATTTCCATAAATCAGGTGGCCCCAAAACGTGAACAGATCAAGATCGAGGGCTACTTTAACACGGCTTGGCGCGATGCGCCGCACTTGACGAAATCGCCTGAGCAGCCTACCTAGGCTTTATTCACTTCATCCTGTTTTCAGCGAGCGCACCCCGAGCGATACCTCATGGCAATATTAGACATCATCACCGCCCCCGACCTCCGTCTCAAGGTTGTTTCCAAACCTGTGAAGGTGGTCGACGCGGCAACCGCAACACTGCTCGATAACATGCTGGAAACCATGTACGACGCGGTCGGTATCGGGCTTGCGGCCATTCAGGTCGGCGTCGAGCAGCGCGTGATCGTCATCGATATTGCCGATGAAGACGGCAAAAAGGGTAATCCGCTGGAGCTGATCAATCCGCAAGTCATCTGGTCGTCGGCCGAGGAACACGTGCATGAAGAGGGCTGCCTGTCGTTGCCCGAGCACTATGCCGAGGTCATCCGGCCTGACGAGATCAAGCTCAAGTATCTCGACCGCGAGGGCAAAAAACACGAACTGCATGCCACGGACCTGCTGGCGACCTGCATCCAGCACGAAATGGATCACCTTGAAGGCATATTGTTTGTCGATCATATCTCGGCCATGCGGCGCAACATGATCCTGCGTAAACTCAAAAAACTCCGGCGTATGAAGCAAACCGAAGCGGCCTGACGACATGGCGCTCAAGCTGATCTTTATGGGCACGCCTGATTTTGCCGTGCCGACACTGGCAGCGCTGATCGAGGCCGGACATGAAATCGTTTGCGTTTATGCCCAGCCACCGCGCCCGGCCGGACGTGGTCAATCCGAACGTTTGACGCCTGTGCATGCTTACGCAGCGAAACATCAGATAGATGTCAGAACGCCGGTCTCACTCAAGGTTGACATTGATCAGCAGGCCTTTGCCGCGCTCGGTGCCGATGCGGCGATTGTCGTAGCCTACGGCCTCATTCTGCCACAAGCCATCCTGGATGCGCCGCGTCTCGGTTGCCTCAACCTGCATGGTTCCTTGCTGCCGCGCTGGCGCGGGGCCGCACCGCTGCAGCGCGCCATCATGGCCGGTGACAATGAAAGCGGCATTTGCATCATGCAGATGAATGCAGGCCTTGATACCGGTGATGTTCTGGCGACCCTGGTGGTGCCCTTGGCGGCGACAATCACAGCGGGCGAATTGCACGATCAATTGGCAGCAGACGGTGCGCCCCTGATGGTCGAGACGCTTGCCCAACTGGCCGATGGCGAATTGACACCTCAGCCACAGCCCGAAGACGGCGTTACCTACGCAGCCAAGATCGACAAGTCCGAAGCCCGCATCGACTGGCGTCTGGCGGCGGCGGAAATCGATTGTCTGATCCGCGGACTGTCGCCCTTTCCCGGTGCCTGGTTCAGTTATGCCGGTGAGCGCATCAAGGTTCTGAACGCCACGGTCGTTGATCAGCAGGGCGAGGCGGGCAAGTCGCTGGATCGTGAACTGACGATTGCCTGCGGCGACGGTGCCTTGAGGCTTGAGACCGTGCAACGCGGTGGACGCAAGCCGATGAGTGCCGGTGATTTGCTGCGCGGCTTCCCGATCCCGATGGGAGCCGATCTGCTGGCCGATGCGCGCCAGGACGGCTAGGCCATGCCGCGCTACAAACTGACGCTGGAATACGACGGCACGCCCTTTGTCGGCTGGCAGCGTCAGGAAAATGGCCTCTCGGTCCAGCAGGTACTGGAGGAAGCCGTGAAGGCTTTCTGCGGTGAAGACGTCACGGTTTTTGGCTCCGGTCGAACCGATGCGGGCGTCCATGCCATTGGCCAGGTTGCCCACATCACCCTGAACAAAAGCCATCCCGCTGACACCGTGCGCCGGGCGATCAACCAGCATTTGATTCCCCATCTCGTCGCTGTACTCGACGTCGAGGACGTGGCGGATGATTTCCATGCCCGCTTCTCAGCGGAGAGCCGCAGTTATCGCTATCGCATCGTCAATCGTCGCGCCCGGCTGGCGCTTGATCGCAACCGGGCCTGGCATGTGCCGTTGCCGCTTGATGCCGGTGCCATGCATGAAGCAGCGCAAAGCCTGCTCGGCAAACACGACTTCACGACGTTCCGCTCGGTCAAGTGTCAGGCCAAATCGCCGGTCAAGACGCTTGATGAGGTTTCGGTTGAACGGCGCGGTGAGGAAGTCTGGCTGTACACCCGGGCGCAGTCCTTCATGCACAACCAGGTGCGGGCCATAGTCGGCAGCCTGAAAATGGTCGGCGAGGGTAAATGGCCGGTTGGCCAGATTGCTGAAGCCCTGGCGGCTTGTGAACGTACCGCCTGCGGCCCAACTGCGCCGGCCTGCGGGCTCTATTTTGATACGGTGACGTTTGGGGCCCGGCGTTATGGTCCCGACGGCAAGCCGGATTAAAGGAAGATTTTCCCGCCGAGATTGGAGACCAGCACGCCGATCAGCACGTCCATGACGACGATGCCGGCCGCCGCCCAGTCGCGCACCTGTAACGCCGTCCGGGTGACAAACCAGAGATAAAACAGCACGACCAGCGTGGCGATAATGCCGATGATGGCGGCGAACTGTTCCGGGAAAATGCCGCCGCGCGTCAGGATGGCGACGGGCAGCAGAATACCGATCTGCACCACATTGGCCCAGTTGTAGACGATGATGTAGGGCACAAAATTCTGCGTCTGGTTCAGCAAACGTACGACGATCAGCATGACCAGCGGCCAGGCGATCCAGCCTATGATGTAGGTGAATATCTCGGGCACAAAGTTGAAGGCCTCGGGCAGGGGCCCTGTGTCGGCGACTTCGGGCGACAATCCAATGTCGCGCACAATGATCAGGACGACGTAGGCCGGGGCGATGAGCACGGCGGCAAAAAACGAACGCCAGAACCCTTCGACCGAAATGTTGAAGTACGCCATGCCGCCCGGGTCCATGCGGGCGAGCCGCCACGCACCATAAATCGACGAGCTTATTTCAGACCATCCAGGCATATGAAATCTCTAGCCCCGGATGTGTGCCAGGTCAACCGAGAGGATTGTGAACTTTCACGACGCCGCGAAATAGCCGTCGAGGATCGATGCGTAGATTTTAGTCAGGGCTTCGATATCGCTGAGGGCCGTGCGTTCATCGACCTTGTGCATGGTCTGGCCGACGAGGCCAAACTCGGCGACCGGGCAATAGTCCTTGATGTAGCGCGCATCCGAGGTGCCGCCTGTGGTGCTGAGCTCGGGCTCAACGCCCAGGGTCTCGCGGATGGCGCCTGAAATCAGGTCCGACAACGGGCCTGGTGGCGTCAGGAAGGATTCGCCCGAACAATGGATTTTGAGCGCGTAGTCGCCGCCGATGGCGTCGAATTCCGAGCGGATCCAGCTTTCAATGCTGTCGCCGGAATGTTCATCATTAAATCGAATGTTGAAGACCGCCGTTGCCTCCGCCGGGATGACGTTGGTCGCGGTATTGCCGACGTCCACAGACGTCACGGCGATGGTTGAGGCCTGGAAGTGATCGTTGCCCTGATCCAGTTCCTTGTTCGTCAACACGCCCAGCATGCGGACAAGGCGCGGGATCGGATTGTCGGCGAGATGGGGATAGGCTGAATGCCCCTGCACACCCTGAACCGTCAGCCAGCCCGACAGGGAGCCGCGTCGGCCGATCTTGACCATTTCACCGAGCTGGTTCGGATTGGTCGGCTCGCCGACGACACAGGCATCGATAACTTCGCCGTTCTCGGCCATCCAGCGCAGGACCTTTTGCGTGCCGTTGATCGCCGGGCCTTCTTCGTCGCCGGTGATCAGCAAACTGATCGAGCCACCGAATTGATTATTTTTCGCCGCAGCAAAGGACGCGGCCGCACTGGCGAAGGCGGCCACGGCACTTTTCATGTCGCTGGCGCCCCGGCCATACAACTGGCCATCAACAACTTCCGCGCTGAAGGGATCGACGCTCCAGGCATCCTGATCGCCGACCGGCACGACGTCTGTGTGTCCGGCAAAGCAGAAATTGGGCGCCTCAGTCCCCAGCCGGGCATAGAGGTTACGCACATCCGGCGTATCGTCGTCCGAGAACGTCATGTCGTGGCAGACAAAACCGACACCTTCGAGGGCGGCTTTTAATACGTCAATCGCGCCGGCGTCTGCCGGTGTGACGCTGGGCTGACGGATCAGGGCCTGAGAAAGTTCGAGGGCGTCGATCATTTTGGCTTCTACTGGTTGGTGGCGAAAATATCGTCGCGCAGCAACTCGTTGATCGAGGTCTTGGAGCGCGTGCGCGCATCGACGCGCTTGACGATGACGCCACAATAAAGACCCGGGCCCGGTGTGCCGTCGGGCAGGTCCTTGCCCGGCATGGTGCCGGAGACGACGACGGAATAGGCAGGCACCCGGCCGACATGAACTTCGCCCGTGGCGCGGTCAACGATCTTGGTCGAAGCCCCGAGATAGACGCCCATAGAGAGGACCGAGCCTTCCTCGACGATGACGCCTTCGGCGACTTCTGCGCGGGCACCGATGAAGCAGTTGTCTTCGATGATCACGGGACCTGCCTGCAGGGGTTCGAGAACGCCGCCGATACCGGCACCGCCGGAGATGTGACAATCCTTGCCGATCTGGGCGCAGCTGCCGACCGTGGCCCAGGCATCGATCATCGAGCCCGAATCCACATAGGCACCGAGGTTCACAAACGACGGCATCAGAATAGCACCCGGCGCGATGTAGGCCGAATGACGCACAACGCAGTTGGGCACAGCGCGGAAACCGGCGTCGCGGAAACGCGCATCGTCCCAGCCGTCAAACTTCGAGGGAATTTTGTCGAACCATGGGGCGTTACCGCCGGGGCCACCGGAAATTGTCGCCATGTCATTGAGGCGGAACGACAGCAACACCGCCATCTTGAGCCACTGGTTGACCTTCCAGTCGCCCGGACCCTGGCGCTCGGCGACGCGGAAGGTGCCGGAATCAAGACCTTTAAGCGCGGCTTCCACAGCCTCGCGGACCTCGCCCTTGGTGCCCAGCGTCACATCTGCGCTGTTTTCCCAGGCGGTTTCGATAACGGATTGCAGTTCGGACGGTTGCATGTCGGCTCCTGAATATAATATTTGCGGGGCCGAAAATAGCTGGCGCACCAGCGCTGTCAACCTTGCAGCTTGAAGGGTTTAATCGATTTGCAGGTCTTTCAGGGTGGCCTGCAGGAATGCCAGCAGATCCTCGGCAACGTGATGAATAAAATTGCCCTCGCCATTGCCCGACCAGTCGCCGTGGCCCAGTACCCAGACCGTCGTCATGCCGAGTTCGGCTGCGGGCGCCAAATTGCGGTCCATGTCGTCAAAAAAGGCGGTTCTCGAGGGGTCAAGCCCGTGCCGGTCCAGCAGCTTGTGATAGGACGCGATGGCCGGTTTAGGCACAAAATCACATTCGGCTATGTCGAAGATATCCTCGAAACGGTCTTCAATACCGAGTTTGGTGCAAACATTGATGGCGTGCTGGCGTGAGCCATTGGTGAAAATCAGCTTGCGGCCGGGCAGCCGGTCAATCGCCAGACCAAGCTCCGGCGCCGGGTCGACCGGTGCAAGATCGATATCGTGGACGTAATCCATATAGTCGTGCGGATCGACGTCATGATCGATCATCAGGCCGCGCAGCGTGGTGCCGTGTTCGCGAAAATAACCTTTTTGCACGATGCGCGCTTCATCAAGCGCCAGGCCCAGTCGATTGGCGACATATCGATTGATCAGCACGTCGACCTGGGCGAACAAATCGCAGTGCGCCGGGTACAGGGTGTTGTCGAGATCGAACAGCCAGACATCGATTTGCTCAAAAGATGAGGTATTTTGGCCGGCGGGCTCGATATTTTCGGGTTTTGCATCCATATCATCAATGTGACGCGTTCCTGGTCTTCGGACAAGCGTTTGGCGTCGTCACGCGCCGAAATATGTGGTGTAGAATAAGCGCGACACCGTCGTTGTCGCGCCCAGGTTTCATGGTATGTTGATCAGGATGGCCAATTCGGGGAAAGTTAACTTGGCTATGTGGCACTTTGCGGGCAGGAGGTCTTGATATATGGCGTCAGAAGCGGAATTAAAGGCGGAACGTGATCGCTTTGTGGCGTTCGCTTTTGCTGCCGCTGACGCTTTTCTTGAACTCGACACCGAATTCAAAATCATTTACGCCGTCGGTGCCACGCAATGGCTGGCTGGCGTACCACCGGAAAAACTGATCGGCCAGGAATTTCTGGCGCTGATCACGGATGAAGACCGGCTGCTGGTGCAGGCCTCGCTGGCAACGGCGCAAAAGCAGGGCCGCTTCGGCCCGGTCAACATGCGGGTCCAGCGCGGCGAACAGAAACCGCTGAAAATTGCGGCCTTCGGATCCTCGCTGCCGACGCATGGCGGGCGCACCTTTGTCGCGCTCTCGGCCCTCAGGCTGGTCTCGACGGCGTCTGAACCCGATGAAGCGGCCCTTGATCCTGAAACCGGCCTGCTGAACAAGGAAGCATTCTCCGACGTTGCCAATGAAGCCCTGAAGGCCGGCAAGGCCCAGGGCCTCAACTACGACATGACGTTGATAGATCTTGATGGCATCGACGCCTTGCGCGAAAAAATGGGCACCGAAGAAGGCGAGCAACTGCTTAGCGATATTTCTGCTCACTTGCAGGCCAATTCGGTCAATGGATCTTCTGCCGGTCGGATTGATGGCGACAAGTTTGGTATCGTTCATGAACCCGGCATGAACGTCGAAGAGCTGAACAAAAGCATTGCCGACAAAACCAAAGCCGCCGATCCCGATGGCGAAGGCATGGAAGTCACCGGCGCGACGGTCAATCTCGACGCCGCCATGTCGGAAGAAGATAATGCCAAGGCGCTGGTCTATACGATCAACAAGTTCTCGGAAAGCCAGGGCGATTTCACCATCGACGAATTGTCCGATGGCTATAAAAAAATGATGGATGAGACCCAGGCCAAGATCAAGGCCTTCAAGACGACCATCGCCACCGGTGAATTTGACGCCCTTTTCCAGCCCATTGTCGAACTCTCGACGCGCTTTGTGCATCACTATGAAGGTCTCGCCCGCTTGCGTGTCAGCGGGCCGGAAGCTTCACCCTTCGCATTCATCACGTTCGCCGAGGAAGTCGGCGTGATCGGTGATTTTGATCTGGCCATGATTGAGAAGATCGCCGACAAGATTCTCAAGGCACGCCAGACCGGCGATATTCTCAGCATTGCGGTCAATGTTTCGGGCCGATCAATTGAAAGCCCGATGTTCCTTGATGCCCTGCACAAGCGTCTGAAGGATTATTCAACAATCCGCGAAGAACTGATGTTCGAGCTTACCGAATCGTCAAAGATTGAGGATCTCGAACAGACCAACAACGTCATTCAGGGTATTCGCGAATTGGGACACCATGTTTGCCTTGACGATTTCGGCTCAGGGGCGGCGGCCTATCAATATCTGCGGGCGCTGGAAGTCGATTACGTCAAGATCGATGGCATCTATGTGCAGGAAGCCCTGTCGACCAAGAACGGCAAGGCCTTCCTCAAATCGATGTCGACGCTGTGCAAGGATATCCAGATCCACACCGTGGCCGAGATGATCGAAGACGAAGAAACCGCGGCGTTCCTGCAGGAGATCGGTGTGCGGTATGGACAGGGGTATTTGTTTGGCAAACCGGGCGTCAGCGTCGCCGGCACCCAACACCTGGAAGCCTCCTGATCATGACGGAAGACGCCCTCACAAACACGCCCGCGACGGTGTCGGACGGAAGTGCATCGGCAGCACCGCAAGAGCCGGTCGAGGCTGAAAATCCGGAACAGGGATCGGAGGCACCGGATGAATTGATCCTGTCACCGGCCGAAATGCTGGCAAATTTTGACGGTGCCGGCGTATTGCTCAACCAGCGCGGCAAGATCATCGCCACGAACGAAGACGGCAAATCCCTTGCCACGGCTTTCAGCCGGGCAGGCGATCCGCGCATTCGCGGTCTGGTCGCCGAAGCCATCGGCGGCGGTCGCACGGTGAATGAAAAAATCGAAGTCTCGGACGGTGAAGGCGGCACAACTGCGCTCGAAGCCATGTTCCTGCCGCTGAACACCGGCGAGACCGGTCGCTTCGTTGTTGTGCTGGCCCGTGAATTCACAGTCGAGCGAAACTTCATGAACGCATTGTTGACCTCGCGCCAGTTGTTCAAGGACCTGGTGACGTGTTCAGCGGATTTCGCCTGGGAGACCGACCACAAAGGCAATTTCAAATTTGTCTCGGAAGGCGGTGTGCTGGGTTATTCTGCGCACGAGCTTAATGGCCGCCCGCCGCGCAATCTGATCCACAAGAAGAACCCGCCCGACGCACCGTTTCCTTTCGACAGCAATGTACCGCTGGAAGATGCCGAGGTCTGGCTGCGCCACGCCGACGGCTCGTCGGCCTGCCTGGTTATTTCATCGGTGCCGGTTCATAGCGAGGAAGGTCAGTGGCTGGGCGCGCGTGGCGTGGCCCGTGATGTCACGGAAACCCGCGAACGCGACCTGGCGCTGGAGCGCGAGCGCAACCGGATCGAACTGCTCAATACCATCGTCGATGCAATTCGCAATGAAATAGAACCAGCGCGCATTCTCGGCACGGCGGCCGAGGCGACGGCGGCTGTCGTGGGGGCCAGAAACTGCTGGGTACTGCGCGGCGATATCCAGCGTGGTTTCCAGACGCAGGCCGAATTCGGCGGCTCGTTCGGCGTCTCACAACCCTCGGCCACGGATGTTGTTGCCGATGTACTGATCAATGGTGATCCGCGCGGCGTGGTCGAGCGCTCGGTCGGCCTGCAGCAGGTATTGACGGCAGCGAGCCGTTATCGCGGTGAAGTTAATGGCGCCATTGCCGTCGCCCGGGGTGGGGATCAGGCGGACTGGAGCGATGAGGCCAAGGCCTTGCTGGCCGGTGTCGCCGATCGCATCGGGCTCGCCATCGAACAAATCGCCGCCCACGAACAACTTGAAAAGTTATCGAGGACGGACGAGTTGACCGGCCTGTTCAATCGGCGGGCATTTTACGAGGAACTCGAAGGGCGTCTGGCGCACCAGAAGCGCACGGGTCGTACCGGTGCCCTGATCTATGTTGATCTCGATAACTTCAAACTGGTCAATGATGTGCATGGCCACCTGCAAGGTGACGAAGTACTGCGCATTTTGTCCGATATTCTTGAAAGCGGCAGCCGGATCGGCGACCTGACGGCGCGGTTTGGTGGTGATGAATTTGCCATGTGGACGGAAGATACGGATCAGGATGGTGCCTTGACCAAGGCACGCATCTTGCTGGCGGATTCGCAGCGCCTGCTGGAACTCTCGGGCGATGATGAGCATCCATTGGGGATTTCAGTTGGTATCGCCATCAGCGATCCGGGGTCGGACGAAGCGATGGACGGACTTATCGGACGCGCCGATGCGGCGATGTACGAAGTCAAAAATACAGGGAAGGGCGGCTTCGCAGCGGCATTGCAGGGCGGAGAATTTTTGAGAGGATAAATTATGTTTGGTGGCTTGTTTAAGGGACGAAAGGTCGAAAAGGCCAAAAAAGTATCCTACGAGGAATCGAAGGAATACGCGGCGAGTGACAGCCACGCCGAGCGCAAGGCGCTGGCCAAGCGCACTGACGTAAAACCTGAAGTTCTGTATTTCCTCGCCGAAGACAAATCCCCGACCGTGCGGCGCAAGGTTGCCACCAACCCGACGACACCGCGCCAGGCCGATCTGATTCTGGCCACGGATTCGGTTGATGAGGTCCGCTGCGACCTCGCACTGAAAATTGGCCGGTTGGTGCCCAATATTTCCGATACCGAATCAGCACGCTTGCAGGAAGTTACCTTCAAGGTGCTCGAAACCCTGGCCGCTGATGCGCTGCCGCGCGTGCGAAAGATTGTCGCCGATCAGATCAAGCACGCCGATAATGTGCCGAAAAATATTATCGACCAGCTGGCACGCGATGTGGAACTGATCGTTGCAGCACCAATCCTCGAATATTCGCCACTGCTGACGGACGAAGATCTGCTTGAAATCATTTCCGGCGGTACGGCGCAAGGCGGCCTGAACGCCATCGCCAAACGCTCCTCGGTCAATCCTGATGTCTCGGACGCCATTGTCGCGGCGCGTGATATTCCGGCTGTTGCGGTTCTGCTAGCCAACAAAAATGCCCAGATCCGGGAGGAAACCCTTGATCAGATTGTTGACGGCGCTGCCGATCAGGAACCGCTGCACGAACCGTTGGTGACACGACCGGAAATGTCGCAGAATTCCTTGCGGCGGATCTCCAGTTTCGTCAGCCTGTCGCTGCTTGATATTCTCAGCGAGAAACACAGCCTCGACAAGGAGACCGAAACGGTCGTTCGTCAGAAGGTCAAGGAAGGCCTCAAGACCAAGGACGTGACCAAGGGCGAGACCAAGGCCCAGGACGAAGCGCAGAAACTGGTCGACAACGACGGACTGAATGACGAAAGCGCCATGAAGATGGTCAAGAGCCGCGACTACGACGTGCTGGTGCGGGCGCTGGCCATCAAGGCTGAGGTGCCCGTCACGATCGGCAAAAAAATCATCGAATCAAAAAGCGGCAAGACGGTGACGGCGCTGGTCTGGAAGGCCGGTCTCTCGATGCGTACTGCTTTGGAAATTCAGCGCGAGGTCGCCAAGGTGCCGCCCCACGAAATCGTCAACGCGCGCGATGGCGTGGAATATTCGCTAACCGAAGACGAGATGTCCTGGTACCTCGACTTTTTCGCTGAATAGTTAATACAGACCCTTTTTTCTCGGCGCGCTGGGCAGCTACGTGGCGGTCTCGATCATCGTGCCGACGCCGTGTTCGGTGAATATTTCCAGCAGCAGAACATGCGGCACACGGCCATCCAGGATGTGGGCTGCTGCGGCGCCCTGGTCGATGGCATCGAGGCAAGTCTCGACCTTGGGGATCATGCCGCCGTTGATGGTGCCGTCGCTAATCAGTGCGGCGGCCTGATCCCGGCTCAGCGTCGGCATCAGTTTTTTGTCGCCGTCCATCACGCCGGCAATATCGGTCAGCATGATCAGCTTGCTGGCGTTGAGGGCCGAGGCAATAGCACCGGCTGCGGTGTCGGCATTGATGTTGTAGGTCTCGCCGTTTTCGCCCACGCCAATGGGCGCGATCACCGGAATTACATCCGAGCTTTCAAAATCCTGCAGGATTTTCGGATTGATCTGATCGGGCTCACCGACAAAGCCCAGATCAAGCACGCTCTCGATATTGCTGTCCGGGTCCTGTTTTGTGCGAAGAAGTTTTTTGGCTTCAATCAGGCGACCGTCCTTGCCGGACAGGCCCATGGCCGAGCCTCCGACACCATTGATCGCCGTGACGATCTGTTTGTTGATCGAGCCCGACAACACCATCTCGACGATCTCGACAGTTTCCTGATCGGTCACCCGCAGACCGTCGATGAATTCGCTTTTGATCTTGAGACGTTCGAGCATGGCACCGATCTGCGGACCGCCGCCGTGCACGATGACCGGATTGATGCCGACATGTTTGATCAGCACGATGTCGCGGGCAAATTTCTCAGCCAGCGCTGCATCGCCCATGGCATGACCGCCATACTTGATGACAAAAGTCTGGCCGGCAAAACGCCGCATATAGGGCAACGCTTCAGACAGGGTCTGCGCAGTAGCGAGCCATTGCTCGGTGGTTTTTTCGTTAATGCTGTCGCTCATGATGGGGCCTTATAGCCCAATCACTGAGGCTCGGCCAGTGTGGCGATTTCAGCCCGCAACTGTTCGATGCCGATTTTTGAGTTGGCGCTGGTGGCGATAATTGTCGGGTGGGCGGCGACGTGGGTGCGCAGTTCCGCGTCCACTTCGCCCAGGCGTTTCTCCAGTTCGACGCCCGTCACCTTGTCGGCCTTGGTCAGCACGGCCTGATAGGTCACGGCGGCAATATCGAGCATCTCCATGATCGTGCGGTCGACGTCCTTGGTGCCGTGGCGGGCATCGATCAGGATGAAGACCCGCACCAGATTGGCCCGGCCCTTGAGGTAGGTGTTGACGAGATCGGTCCAGTTGGCAATCGATGTTTTGGACGCCTTGGCGTAGCCGTAACCCGGCAAATCGACGAGGCAAAGCGCCTCGGCCAGATCAAAAAAATTAAGCTGCTGTGTGCGCCCCGGTGTTTGTGAGGTGCGGGCCAGCGTCTTGCGGCCGGTCAGTGCGTTGACCAGACTTGATTTGCCGACATTGGAGCGTCCGGCAAAGGCGATTTCAGGCAAACCCATTTCCGGAAGTGCACTGTGTTTGGCAGCACCGGCAATAAATTCGCACGGCTTGGCGAACAAAAGCCGACCGCGTTCCGTCAGGGCGGCCTGTTCTTCTGCTGTGCCTGAGGCGTCGATCATTTTGCCTGGCTCCTGGCCTGCGTGCAGATGCGCTATTTGCCGCCGATGGGCACGCCGGCGCGCTTCATGATCAGGTACTGCTGGGCCATCGACAGGGCGTTGTTCCAGCTCCAGTAAATTACCAGGCCTGCCGGGAATGAGGCCAGCATGAACGTGAACATAACCGGCAGGAACATGAAAATCTTGGCCTGCAGTGGATCAGCGGGCTGCGGGTTCAGTTTCTGCTGCAGGTACATGGTGACGCCCATGATGATCGGCCAGACGCCCAGCGCCGGAATGTAGGCAGGCGGCGTCCACGGTACGAGGCCAAACAGATTAATAAGCGTGGTCGGGTCGGCGGCCGAGAGATCGCTGATCCATCCGTAGAAAGGTGCATGGCGCATCTCGATCGAGACAAACAGAACCTTGTAGAGCGAGAAAAACACCGGGATCTGCAGGGCGATGGGCAGGCAACCCGCCATCGGATTGGCCTTTTCCTTTTTGTAGAGCTCCATCATCGCCTGGTTCATTTTTGTGCGGTCATCGCCGTATTGTTCGCGCAGTTTCTTGATTTCAGGCTGCAGCTTTTTCATCGCCGTCATGGCCTTGAACGATTTGTTGGCTAGCGGGAAAAATACGATTCGCACGCAAACCGTCAGGGCCAGAATGGCCAGACCAAAGTTGCCAAGCAGTTTGTAGAACCAGTCGATGGCATAGAAAAACGGCTTGGTCAGGAAATAGAACCAGCCGAAATCGACGGCGAGGTCAAATCGTGCGACGCCCAGGGTCTCTTCATAGCGATCCAGCAGATGGACTTCCTTGGCCCCGGCAAACAGCTGATTGGTGACTTCGGTCGATGTTTTGGGCGCGATGGTGCGACCGTTTTGCAAAAAATCGACCTGATATTTATCGGCCTCGTTGGGGGCCGCGTGATTGAAGCTTGCCTCGAATTCCGACTTCTGGTTCGGGATCAGCGCCGTCAGCCAGTATTTGTCGGTAATGCCGATCCAGCCGCCCGTCGAAGTGTGGGGGATGCGTCCGGCATCGACCACGTCTTCGTAATCCACTTCAGTGAGTGTGTCGTTCAGAACGCCCAGCGGGCCTTCGTGCAAAATGTAAAAACCGGTTGTCTCCGGCGTATTGAGGCGCGACACCAGACCATAGGGGAAGAGTGTGACCGGTGAGGTCGTATTGTTGATGACGCTGTCATTTATGGTGAAGAGGAAGTGCTCGTCGAGCGAGATCTTGCGCTGGAACACGAGGCCTTCGCCATTGTCCCAGACCAGCGTAACCGGCGTGTTTTGTGTCAGTGAATTGCTGCTGGCCTGCCATTCGGTCGAAGGCGTCGGTACTTTCACTTTCGCACCGGGCGCGGTCGTCCAGCCGAAGTCGGCGTAATAGGGATTGGCCGCGCCCGTCGGGGACAGCATGACGATGTTGGGGCTGGTCGGATCGACGGTCTCGCGATAGTTGGCCAGTGTCAGATCATCAATGCGCGCGCCGATTTTTGAGATCGACCCGTGAATACGACCGTTGTCAAAATTAATGCGCGGCGACTTGGCAACCGCCTCGTTGCGGGCGGCGGTAATTGCCAGGGCATTGGCGACACTGGCTGTGCCGGTACCCGGTGTCGGTGCGCTATTGGCGGAAACGCCGGCACCCGGCACGCCGCCGGACGCACTGCCCGACGTTGTTGTTGCCTCGATCGACTGTCGGGCGATTTCCGCTGGCGTCGGCTCTGGCGGTTTGGGCGTCAGGAATTCGAAACCGACAATGATTGCGACCGAGAGAAGGACCGCAAGGACCAGATTACGTTGTTCCAGCATGGATTTCGTTGCCGTTTCTATTGATGAGCGTTAAAGCGGTTAAAGCGAAAGAACGAACTAGTGTTTGTGACCAAAAGCGTGGTCGTCGGCAGAAGAATGGTCGTGGCCGCAATTCGGTACAGGGTCATATCCGCTGCTGCCCCAGGGATGACATTTTGCCAGGCGACGCAACGTCAGACCCAAACCCTTCAGCGCCCCGTGTTGGCCCAGTGCCTCAAGCGCGTAGACCGAACAGGTCGGCTCGAACCGGCAGCTTTGCGGCAAGACGGGTGAGATCAGATAGCGATAGCCGTAGACCAGGCCCTTGAGCAACAACACCGGCGCTTTCAGAATTCGGGCCATGATGTGGTTCATGATGTCAGGGCTTCCGGTTGCCAGACCTTGAGGCGGCGCAAGGCGGTTTCGAGATCGCCCCGCAAATCATTGAACGCTCGATCCAGCGTGTCGCGCCTGCCGATCAGTACATAATCGACACCGGAGGCAGCGTGCGGGGCCATGATTTGATCCGCCACAGCCCGCAATCGCCTGCGCGCCCGATTACGGTGCACGGCATTGCCGACTTTTTTGCTGACGGTAAATCCGACCCGCAAATCATCGCGGGTGGTTTTCAATTCGGCGGGTTGAGTTGCTTCGTCAATCTGGCGCACTTGCAGGATCAAACCCGGCGCGACCCATTTTTTGCGGGTTGCAGCGACTTTCAAGAATTCTGAACGCTGTTTGAGTCGCCCCACCCTGGCCGGCATGGAAGGCTTAGGCTGACAGGCGTTTGCGCCCTCTGGCCCGACGACGGGCGAGAACTTTGCGACCACCAACGGTCGACATACGACTACGGAACCCATGGCGGCGCTTCCGCACCAGGTTGCTCGGTTGAAATGTCCGTTTCACTTGACTTACTCCGCGACAATGGCCCGCGCTCCTCGGCAGGAGCGCCAGGGCAACAAGCATGTTCGAAAAACAGGCCCGCTGTATACGTCCTGGGCCCGGTGAAGTCAACGGGACTCATTGATTTCGCCCCAATCAATCTGATCACGTTTTTCTGTGCTTTTCGCCGGACCTGCGGTCACTTATAACTGAAGGACGTCAGAATATCGAAATCTGCCGCTTTCAGTGGTGGAAACAAGGGAAACGGATGGCGCTGGGCATGGCGGAGACGATCACAGCAGATGTTTGCGTCATTGGCGGCGGATCAGCCGGTCTGGTCGTTGCTGCCGGGGCCAGTCAAATGGGCTCGGACGCCATCCTGATCGAGCGCGGACTGATGGGCGGTGATTGCCTGAATTATGGCTGCGTTCCGTCAAAAGCCTTGATTGCTGCGGGTTTGGCGGCATCAGATGCTCGTCGGGCCGGGCGATTTGGCGTCACAGCCGACCCGGTGGTGGATTTTGGCCGTGTTCACGATCATGTCCGGGGCGTCATCGACGGCATCGCACCACATGATTCAGTGGCCCGGTTCGAGGGCCTTGGCGTCAAGGTTATCGAGGCATCGGCCAAATTCGTATCTCCGACCGAACTGGTTGCCGGTGATCAGCGCATCAAGGCGCGCCGTTTTGTCGTGGCGACGGGCTCGAGACCTCTGGTTCCGCCCATTCCTGGTCTCGATACGGTCGATTTTTTTACCAATGAGACGATTTTTGACAATTCGGTGCTGCCAGAGCACCTGATTATTGTCGGCGGGGGACCGATCGGCATGGAACTGGCACAGGCGCACCGCAATCTCGGCGCCCGGGTCACGGTGATCGAAATGTTCTCGGTTCTCGGTGCCGATGATCCGGAACTGGCCCAGGTCGTGGCCGATTGCCTGCGTAAAGATGGCGTTGAAATTCGTGAAAACGCCAAAGTCGAAGGGGTCACACGACGTGGTGAGGGGATAAGCGTCAGCCTCAGCCAGAACGGCACAAGCGAAACAATCGAAGCCAGCCATCTGCTGATTGCCACCGGTCGCCAGGCGAATGTCGAGGATATGGGACTGGAGGCCGCCGGCATCAACGTTGGTCCCGGGGGTATTCTCGTTGACCAGCGATTGCGTACCAGCAATCGCAAGATCTTTGCCATTGGCGATGTCACCGGTGGTCTGCAATTTACCCATGTCGCCGGATATGAAGCCGGTATTGTCCTGCGCAATCTTCTCTTCCGGTTGCCGGCAAAAGCGGATTATCGCGCTACGCCATGGGTGACCTATACGTCGCCCGAACTGGCCCAGGTCGGATTGACCGAGGACAAGGCGCGTGCGCAGCACGGCGAGATTAAAATCCTGCGCTGGCCTTTTGCCGAAAATGATCGGGCGCACGCCGAACGCAACGAGGACGGCCTCGTCAAGGTGATCACGACAAAACGCGGTCAGATCGTCGGGGCCGGCATTGTCGGTGCCAACGCCGGAGACCTCATTCAACCGTGGACACTGGCCATCCAGAACAAATTGAAGATCGGTGCCATGGCCGGTTTCGTCTCGCCTTATCCGACGCTGGGCGAAGCCAACAAACGTGCGGCCGGCAGCTATTATACTGCAACGCTGTTCAGTGAACGCACACGACGGATCGTTCGTTTCCTGTCGCGGTTTGGTTAACTCCGTCAACGGCACTCATTTTCTCTCACAGAACCGTGACGCAGTTTGACTGGACCGTTCAAGGCGAGCGGAGCAAATTTGCAGACAGGAAGACTTGGGAAATTTGGTAACGTTGCGATTCCGGGGAATATTTATGAAGCGACTTTTTGTGGGGCTTTTTGGCCTCTGCGGCGTGGCCCTGATCAGCGTGTCGGCAGGCGCTGTTGAAATCATCTCATTGACACAGACGGGCTGCCAGTTTCTGGAATCAGAAAAGGGCGTCGACCATAATTTCAAACCGCTCAAGGCGGCAGACTGCGAAAAAATTAATAAGACGACAGGCGCGGACCGTTTGAAAGACGCCAGGGTTCTTGAACTCAAGCCGGGCAAGTATGTGTTTCGCGTGACCAATCAGAACGTTCCTTACGAGCTCGGATTCTGGGTGCGCGAACATGACTATGACTGGCGCAATCCCCTGCACCTCATGAGCAAGACCAGCGTGTCGGGCGGCGGCATCGAAACCGGCCAGACCCAGGATTATGAAATCGACCTGAAGGCGGGCGAGTATTTTTACTCCTGCCCCCTTAACCCAACCCCGAATTATCGCATTGTCGTCGCAAACTGACATAAGCGGAACCAAACCTCCGCCGGAGCGAGGTGGCATTTGGGCGTTCGTTCAACGCAATATATCAGCTAAACTCGGAACTATGTCTGACGCCAGTTCTGCTGCAACACCACAATTGCTCAACAGCCTTTCGGCCCGGCTTCTGGTGCTGACCATCAGCTTCATTATGCTTGCCGAAGTGATGATCTATGTGCCGTCCATTTCGCGCTTCCGTCTTGTTTACCTCGAGGAAAAACTGTCCGCCGGTGAACTCGCCTCGCTGGCGCTGGACGCGACACCCGATAATATGGTGAGCAAGGAACTGGCTGGTGATCTGCTCGGTCACGCCGGTGCCCGCCTGGTCGTTCGCAAGGGACCCCAGTCCAGACGACTGGTGCTGGGCGATTACATGCCAAGCGAGATCGAGGCCAGCTTCGATCTGCGCGATGCTACGGCGCCCATGTTGATCAGGGATGCCTTTATGGCCTTGCGCCCGCGCCAGGATCGCATGATCCGGATCATCGGGGGTTCGAAAGTACGCACGGGCACGACGATTGAAGTGGTGATCGACGAGGCACCAATGGTCGCGGCGATGTATGATTATTCAGTTCGGATCCTGACGCTGTCCGTGGTCATTTCGCTGATCACGGCGGCCATGGTCTTCCTGACGCTTCATTTATTGATGGTCCGGCCCATGCGCCGGATTACTGCCAGCATGATCGCCTTCCGGCAAAACCCGCAGGACACGCACAACATTCCAGGCCGCGCCAGTCGCGGTGACGAAATAGGCGTGGCGCGGCGGGAACTGGCGGCCATGCAGGGCGAGTTGCGGGCCGCGCTTCGCCAGCAAGAGCGTCTGGCCCAGCTCGGTACCGCCGTCAGCAAGATGAGCCACGATCTGAGAAATATTCTCGCCACGGCACAGCTGGTCTCGGACCGGATCGCCAGCAGCGATGACCCGGCAGTGCGCAAGGTGACACCGACCCTGATCGGGGCTATTGACCGCGCCGTCGATCTTTGCAGTCACACACTGCGGTTTGTCAGGCCCGATGATGCACCACTGCGTCTGATGACATTTGATCTTTCGGAACTGGCGGAAGATTTGAGCGGATCGCTCGGCCTGCCGCCCAACGGATCAATTATCTGGGCCAATGAAATCGAACCGGAGTTCGAGATTAATGCCGACCGCGACGAGATATATCGCGTACTGCTCAATCTGGCACGAAACGGCGTGCAGGCCATGCAGGGGAATGTAAATCGTGACGATCAGCATATTTCGGCAAACGATTTGACTGCCGATGCAACCGATCTGCAATTTGATCAAATCACCATGACGGCGGCCCGTACCGACGCCGGTGTCGTGATCGAGGTAAGTGATACAGGGCCTGGCCTGCCTGAAGGTGCGCGAAACAATTTGTTCAAGGCCTTTGCCAGCACGGCGAAGGTCGGTGGAACCGGCCTCGGTCTGGCGATTGCATTTGATATCGCCAAGGCGCATGGTGGTGAACTGAGTGTGGTATCCAGCGATCAAAACGGTACACGCTTCCGCCTGACATTGCCCGGCGCCTGAACCTTCACAGCCGGTACGGTTGTAACGATTCATTTACATTTTTTGTATAAAGCCAATATGTTAGCGATCGTTTTGACAGGTATTTTGCCGTCGGATCGAACGCGTTTTGAACATATGACGCCTGAAAGGACTGGGTGATCTTGCGCTACGTCAAAACCATTGTTGTGCTTATGTTGCTGTCGTCGCTGGGCGGTTGTGGTCGTTCCATGGCGTTGGTCGATGATGCGATGAGCGAAATCAATGGCGGTGGAAGTTGCTCGGTTGCGCGATTGCTGCGAGGCCAGGCGGCCTGTGAAGCACCGACCGACACCCTGACTGTCGACGAAGCGAACAAGAAGAAGACGTACTGTTATCGCACGCTTGGCGTTGTCGATTGTTATGAAGACAAGGACCCCTTCGCCAGGGTCGAAGGCCGCGACTCAAATGAAAAACTGGTTATTGGCACCCCGGTTGTCGAGCCAAAAAGGCCGGTAACAAATGTCCCGGCGCTGAGGTCGGCAACAGCCAAACCGATGGCCCATCAGCCGGCAACAAAAGCCCCGCCGGCGCCGTTGCCGGCAAATATCGTTCAGCCCGGATCCAGCACGGCGAACGGCAAGAAAGCGACGCCGTCGATGCAACTGAAACAGAAAGCGGCCGTGCCCAAATCGGCGGCACCTGTTCCGGTGATGGCGCCTGAAGCTGTGCCTGCCTCGCCTGTCGTGCCACTTTCCCGCAAGAAGCGCATCAAACCAAAAGACCCGGTCATGGACGACGAACCGGCGACCGCACCGCCGCCGGCCCTCAAACCCGCAAACAGGTATGAGAAGCCGGTGACACCGGCAATCAAAAGCTGATGTTATAGGCGAACGTAGACGTGGCCTGGGATCCTGATAACTATTTGCACTTTGGTGGACACCGTATTCGGCCAGCCCTTGATTTAATGGCGCGCGTGCCTTTGACCACGCCCGAACGGATCGTCGATCTGGGCTGCGGCACCGGCAACATTGCCAGGTTCATGAAAGACTATTGGCCGAGCGCCCGCCTTACCGGTGTCGACAATTCTGCTGAAATGCTGGCCAGGGCTTTTGCCGATGGTCTCGACGTCACACTCATCGAAGCGGATCTAACAGAATGGCAGCCCGAAGATGCGCCGGACCTGATTTTCTCAAACGCGGTTTTGCATTGGTGTGATGACCATGCGGAACTGTTTCCACGGCTTTTTGATTTCCTGGCACCGCGAGGTGTGCTGGCCATCCAGATGCCACGTAATCATTCTGCACCCTCTCACACCTGCATGGCCGAGGCCGTCCGGTCAGGACCCTGGGCGGACAAGCTGGCACCGGTCCTGCGCGAACAACCGGTCGAAACGCCTGAATTCTATTATGATGTTTTGAAGCCGAACGCTTGGCGTCTTGATATCTGGGAAACGGATTACATGCAGGTCCTCGAAGGCGATAACCCCGTCGTCGACTGGACTCGTGGCACGGCCCTGAAGCCTTTGCTCGATGCGCTCGATGAAAACGAACAGATCGCATTTGAGTTTGAATACGCCAGACGCATTCAGGCCGCCTATCCAAAAGCCGCGGATGGCAAAACGCTGTTTCCCTTCAAACGGCTCTTCATCATTGCCCAGCGTTGAAAATCTCCCCGACGACACCGTCAGAATGATCCGACTTCGTTGACCCGGGAGTGGCACGGCGCTACGGTTTTGGCTGTTTAATTTATTTCGGGGCAGCAACAGAAAATGATCCGGCCGGGGCCGCTAAATCTGATTACCGACGTTGACGGCCTGAAGGTCGGCAACGCCCACGACCTTAAAGTGCGCTCCGGCGTGACCGTTGTGGTGCCGGACGAAGGCGCTGTGATGGCCGTCGATGTCCGTGGCGGCACGCCGGGCACACGTGAGACTGACGCGCTTGATCCGACGTGTGGCGTCAAATTATTTGACGCCATAACACTGTCGGGCGGTTCAGCTTTTGGCCTCGATGCCGCCGGGGCCGTCATGAACTGGCTGGTTGGCCAGGGCCGGGGATATCAACTCGGACCCGCCCTGATCCCGGTTGTGCCATCGGCAATCATTTTTGATCTTCTCAATGGCGGCGACAAGGACTGGGGTGATGCCCCACCGTTCCCTGACCTCGCCCGCGAAGCTTGTGAAAACCTGAGCCGCGATTTTGAACTTGGCAATATTGGTGCCGGTGCCGGCGCGACGGCAGGACCGTTGAAAGGCGGGCTCGGCAGCGTGTCGTCGGTTGCCGATAATGGCGTGCAGGTCGGCGCGCTTCTGGTGGCCAATCCATATGGATCTGTAACCATGCCCGGCAGCGATGCGCTCTGGGCCTGGCCCTGGGAGCAGGACGGCGAGTACGGCGGTGTACGGCCCGCCGGAGATCTCGCGCCGGTCGACACTGACTATCAGTCGCCGGTGCGCGATGTTGCCACCGGCGGCAATACAACCTTGGGGGTTGTGGCGACGAATGTTGTGCTCGATAAAGCAGAGGCACAGCGAATAGCAATAATGGCCCAGGATGGCATTTCTCGTGCGATTCGCCCTGTTCATACCCCCTTTGATGGCGATACCATATTCGTCATATCGACGGGCAGGATAGAAATGCCCGAAGCTTCGGACCAGATGATCATGCAGTTGGGCATGAGGGCAGCAGACTGTGTCGCCCGCGCAATTGGCCGGGGTGTTTATGCGGCCGATAGCCTGGGAGATTTTCCGGGTTATCGGCAAACAATCGCCGGCGAATAGTCGGCCAACAATAGTCCGGTCACGAGACCGGCTTTAACAGGGAGGTTGCCATGCGCAAAGGCGCAATAATTGGATTAACAACATTGGCTCTTGGAGCTTTTGGCACGACGCTGGGGATGATGCCATCCCACGCCAGCGCCAAGGACAGTCTGGTATTGGGTATGCCTCTGGAGCCGCCCGGACTGGATCCGACGACCGGTGCTGCAGCGGCGATCGCACAAATTACGCTCTACAACGTCTATGAAGGTCTGACCCGTATCAGCGAACGCGCTGAAGTTGGCCCGGGGCTCGCCGAAAGCTGGACTGTTTCAGATGATTTGAAAGTCTTTACGTTCAAGCTCAAGTCGGGCGTCAAGTTTGGGGACGGCAGTGACTTTGATTCCGGTGACGTCAAGTTTACCTTTGAACGCAATGCGGCAGAAAAAAGCACCAACAAACGCAAGAAGCGTTTCATTAACATGGCCTCGATCGAGACGCCTGATGCGACGACGGTCAAGATCACTCTGAAAGAGCCAAATCCTCTGCTGCTCTTCCAGCTGGGCGAATCAACAGCAGTTATCGTCGGGCCTGAAACAGCCGCAAACAACGACAAAACGCCGGTTGGCACGGGACCCTTCAAATTCACCAAGTGGGTGCGTGGTGCCTCTGTCAGTCTTGCCAAAAATCCGATGTACCGCAATCCCGGTGCGATCAAACTGGACAAGATCACTTTCAAGTTCATCAAGGACGCTTCGGCTCAAGTCGCTGCGATGCTGGCGGGTGACGTAGATGTGTTCCCTTATTTCGGTTCACCTGAGAGCCTCGCCCAGTTTGAAGCCAATCCGGATTTTGTTGTCCAGGTTGGTACCACCGAAGGCGAAACAATATTGTCGACCAACAACAAGTCCAAGCACTTGTCCGACGTTCGCGTGCGCCAGGCGATTGCCTACGCACTTGACCGTCAAGCCATCGTTGATGGCGCCATGTTTGGTTACGGTACACCGATCGGCACTCACTTTGCCCCGCACAACCCGGCCTATCTCGATTTGACCGGCAATTTTGCTCACAATCCGGCCAAGGCCAAGGCTTTGCTGGCTGAAGCCGGGTATGCAAACGGCTTGACGTTGTCGTTGAAATTGCCGCCGCCGTCCTACGCCAGGCGTGGTGGCGAAATCATTGCCGATCAACTTTCCAAGGTTGGTATTACGGCAAAGATTGAAGCCGTCGAATGGGCCCAGTGGATTGATCAGGTCTACAAGAAAAAGAACTATGATCTTTCGATTGTCAGCCATGTTGAACCGAACGACATCAACATCTATGCCAATCCCAAGTACTACTTCCAGTACGACAATCAGGAATTCCGCGACATCATCAAGAAAGCGGACACCACGGCGGATGTGGCGATGCGCAACAAGCATCTGCAGGCTGCCCAGCGGAAATTGTCAGCCGATGCTGTCAACGGCTTCCTGTTCCAGCTCGCACGTACGGCTGTTATGCGCAAGGGCCTCAAAGGTGTGTGGAAAAACTCACCGATGTTCGTCAACGATCTTGCAGGCATGTCCTGGAATTAGTCGTCGAGCTTTACGCCGGGGCCTGGCCCTGGCAATAAAACGAGCCCCGTCGGTCGAGAAGCCGGCGGGGCTTTTTTACGCCGTATAAGCCTGCAGCGATTGCAGGTGCCGGGCCTTGTCCGCGTCCGGCAGCCAGCTTCCTTCGAAGGCGTTGCGCACCAGCTGAACGATCTGTTCCCGGCTCAACTTCGCAGCTTTCTGTGTGGCGATCAGGTTCTCTGTCATGTAGCCCGGGAAGTAGGCCGGATCATCCGAGTTCACCGTCGCTCGCATGCCTTTCTCCAGCATGGTCCTGACTTCGACGGCTTTCAGACTATCGGTCACGTAGCCATTTGAAATGGGGCAGACCGTCAACACCAGATTACGGCTGATGATTTCAGCGCACAGTGCGTCGTCCTCCAGCGAGTTGACGCCGTGATCAATTCGGTCGACACCGATATCGTTCAGGGTTTGCCAGATGTGCGCGGTGGAATTTTCCTGATCAACATCGCAGTGCATGGTGAGCCGGTAGCTCTCTTGTCGGGCGCGGGCAAAGACTTCGGCGAATTTGACCGGCGGATTTCCGCGTTCATCAGAATCGAGCCCGACGCCGATGATCCAGTCTCCGTAAGGCAGGGATTGCTCCAGGGCCTCCATCGCCGATTCTGCGCTCATGTCGCGCAGGAAACACATGATCAGCCGGCTCTCGATACCGAGCGTCTCTGCGGTATCTTCCTGGGCACGGCGGATGCCTTTGATGACGGTGTCGTAGCTTACGCCGCGCGATGTGTGTGCCTGGGGGTCAAAGAACATCTCGGAATAGACGACGTTCTGGGAATGTGCCTTTTCGAGATAGCGCGATGTCAGATCATAAAAATCCTGCTCGACCAGCAGAACGCCCATGCCTTCATAATAGATTTTCAGAAACGATGGCAGATCGTCAAAATCATAGGCCGCCCGCATGTCCGCTTCCGAGGCGTAGGGCAAATCCAGATTGTTGCGCCGGGCAAGCGCAAACTTCAGATCCGGTTCAAGCGTGCCTTCGATGTGGACGTGAAGCTCGGCCTTCGGCATGCCTTCAATAAAGCTGTCGAGATCAGTCATGGATCGATTTCTTTATGCTGATTACACGAAACCACCAAGACTGGCACATATTGCAGAGGTACACAAAAAAAACGGGCCCCCGCAGGAGCCCGTTTTAATCTGTGGTCTGTGACCGCCGATAAACCTAGCGAAGATAGATATGTACTTCGTTGGTTGAGGCATCGGCGCTCGTGGTTGCAGACAGCGATACGCGTCCCGCCGGCAGTCCCATCTCGGTCAAGGTGCGCAGAACCTGATCTGCGTTTTTCTTGGCCTTGGAAGTATTCAGAGCGACTTCAGCCGGTGCGCCATTTGCCGGTGCAACAGCAACCAGCGCGAAGGCTGCCTGCGGGCGACGTTCAATGGCTTTCGAGACGGCGTTGTATAGCGCTTGTTGGTAGGGCACATCGGGACGGTCGAAACGAATGACGACCAAGGGTCGTTGATTGCCACCGGCAGAGGCGTTGCCACCACCGGCCGGTGCACTGCCCGCAAGCGGTGAGGCCGCGAAGTAAGCCCGGTTGGTCAGGCTCTGGCCATAGGCCTCGCCATTCTTGATCGCCAACGACAGCGTCGTCAGATTGTGACGTTCGTTGCCGACGTAGGCAGTCTGGCGGCTGATGTCTTCGGAAAGTTCGTTCAGCAGACGGTCAATCAGAACAACCGTTCGATTGGTTTCGTCCTCGAGGATAGCAAGCTGGCGATGATCTTCGTCAATCGCGCCTTGCAGGCTATAGGCCGCGCGGGCCTTCTCGAGCAGGAAGGAGGCAAGTGCCGATGACGAGGCAACGCCATTGGCCAGACTGTTCATGGCCGCGATGTCTGCGCCAATACGATCCAGCTCGGCCTGCGCCGCATTCCACTGGCTGACCAGCACCGGGTTACCGGGGGTCGTGCCGAGTTGCAGGCGCGAATTAATAGCAGCGACGACGCCGTGATAACGCTGGGCGTTCTGTGTCGTGGCGCCGCGAATTTGCTGCAACAGATTATTACGTGTACCGATCTCGCCGCGCAGTGAGCCGAGCTCGTTGCGCATCTGGCTGACGTTCTGACCGACAAAAGTGCCTGTCTGCGGTCCTTGTGTGACCGGCGGTTGGGCAAAGTTCGTCGTGCCCAGCAAAGGCGGTGCGGCGGGTGCAGCCGGACTCAAGGTCGGCGACGCCATTTTTTCGGCATCCGACTTGGCGATCTGCACTTTTTCGGATTGCGCTCTCTGTTTCCCGGAAGGGTCGTCCCCTGTCAGCGACGGCCACAGACTATCGAATGTGTCCGTGGCGTAGGAACAACCGGCGAGAAGGACAGCCAGGCCGAACACTGCGCCGTGTGATTTTCTCAATGCCATACTGCAAACACCGTCTATTTAAAATCCAGTTTATCGCGCTGATTCAATTCGACGGTTCCCCCTCGACGACTTTGCGCGTACCAAAACAATTAACAACTACGCCAGGCTACCAACTACTCAGAACTACCAACTACACAATACAGACCCATATGTCACGTATAGACCTGTGTCACGACCGACCTGCTTTGTCGGTCCGGACTGGCTCGGGGTTGATATTGGAACCTCAAGCTTGCCGCAACCGTTATTTCACGAGATCAGCAGGGCCACGTTATCTCACGTTTGGGCACACTCCGCTACCAGTGACCGATAATTTATGGTGGTCCTGGCATACTGCGCGGACGTGGTTCAAACGCAAATTGAACCTGATAACCTGGATAGCCTCCCTCGCCGGGTGATCTTAGCCAATGGAAATGGGGGCGACAAGCGGCTTTTCTCAAGTTATTTCTGGAGGTTAGACCTGAATGTTATGATTTTGGCATGGCTTTGGACTCGAGACACCTGTTTAGCCAAGATAACGGCGACGGGTTCAGGGCACAAATGTGGTTCCTTATTCGCCCTAAAAGCCTTGCAATGGCATCGGCTTTTGATTAGGTTCCGCTGCCTTGGGTATCGCCGGTTCCGGTGAGACCCGGCCATTCAGGTGCTACAGCGGCATACAGCCGTCATGTAGTTCAGGACAAAATGGTCTGCGCGCCCGTAGCTCAGCTGGATAGAGCACTAGACTACGAATCTAGGGGTCGGGAGTTCGAATCTTCCCGGGCGCGCCATTTTCCTTAACTAGTTATATCTGTGACCAAAACGGCAGCCGTGACGATTGTCGTGGCAGCGCTTTGATGATCTGGCATGGCGTTTTTGGCGTTTTTGGCGCTTGTGGCTGGATTTGCGCTTGTTCCATTTGCTATAGCGACGGCGTTCCGGCTGGTTGACGTAGACCGGTGTGCGAGTGTGAACGCGTGTTGTCCGGCCGCTGGTTGTGTCGCGATCCAACTCGCTGCCAATGACGGCACCGATTATTGTCCCAACGACAGTTGCGGCGATCTTGCCGTCACCCTTGCCGACCCGGGAGCCAATGACGCCGCCGGTTACAGCACCAATAATGGTCGCGGCCTCGCGCCGGTCCCAGGCGGCGGCGTCAGTGGCCTGAAGGCCGACCATCATCATCACGGCAGCGAAAACGCCCAAAATCTGAATTTCCATCGTTCAATTCCTTTCATACGGATCGTTCGGATGCGGTCAGAACGGGCGCGGCCAGAACGGGTTCCAGTGTATTCATCGACGTATATGAGAAGATCAGAGCGGTTTTTTCGCAGCGCTGTACCGTCGGGAGACAATCTCCGCATTAATATCGCTTGAACGCTGCCCTGTTTCAGGCTGGGATACGAACATGCAATACACAGGGCGAGCGATCTGGCTGGCGATCGTCACAGCGGTATTTGTCGTAGCAGCGGCAACGGGCGCGTCCCGGGCTGCCTTGCAGTCCGGCGAGCCGGGCGGGCAAGCCCTCACGCGCTTCATGCCGCGAAGTCCGGTTATCGAGCGCGTCCAGATCATGCTGAGGGAATTTCAATTGTATGACGGTCCGGTAGACGGCCGGGTCAATGACGAGCTGACAATCGCGGTAAAGCAGTATCAATCGATCAGCGGGTTGCAGCCCGATGGCCGCATTAACGAGGAATTGCTCGGGCACATCGAATTCAAGGGCGAAGCACAGCGTCTGCTGTCGCGACTGGAAGATGTCAGCAAAACACAGCGCGCCGTAGCCCGCCAGAAACTGCAGCAATCTTCCTTGACCCGCAAACTTCTTGATCAGGGCCGGGAAAAAATTGTCGCCGATCCTACACGCGATGCCTCGGCCTGTTACACCGCCCCGACCATCGCCTGCCTTATTCATGAAGCCGTCGAAACCGCCAAATCCGTGCATCGCCGCCACTTCCGGGACTGGGTCTATGGTGAGATCGCCGTTGTCCAGGCCCGGGCCCGCATGGCCGATGCGGCGCGCCAGAGTGCCGGATATATCGAAGATCCACGCCTGATTATCAAGACTTTGCGGGATATTGCTGCGGCCCAGGCCGAAACTGATCAGCTCGACGCCGCTCTGGTCAGTGCCGGTATTGTGCCGGATCAGTGGTCGCGAATTGAAGCCCTGTCGGCCCTGGCGGCAGCACAGGCGCGAGCCGGTGACTGGCCTTCTTCCCGCCGCATCGCCGACGAAATTTCATCGTCCTTAAGCGAATTCGGTGACGCTCAACCCAAAACGGCGTTGCTTGGCAAGCTGGCGGGTGGATTGTCGGCAGCCGGGGACGAGGTTACGGCGATGTCCATTCTGGCGCGAGAGGGTGAGCGGCTGGGATTAGCTGCCGGCTCCGGTATATCGGGGCAAAATCATGCGCTGAGCACATTGTCGGCGGCCTGGTCACACCTCGACCGGCCGGACAATGGACGACGACACATGCCGGCGCCAGAATACGTGGTACATCGTCGTACAGCGCTTATCGCCCTGGCTTTGGCCGAGGCGCGTGGCGGCAGGGATGACGAAGCGTCGGAGGTCGCTGCCGAGTTAAAGGAAGATCAGTATCGCGCCGTCGCCCTGGCCGATATCGCCCGCATCCAGATGACAGCAAGTCGTATCCCGGCGGCACGACTGAGTTTGCACGCCGCGGATCAGAGCGCCAAAAAAATCAATGCTGATCGCAAATTTGCCCGGGCCCTGGCCCGTGACAGGATTTCCCTTGCCTGGCTTAGTGGTGGCTACACGGCTGAAGCCGAAAAGGCCGCTGAGAATATCGCCGATGCCAAGCTCCGGGCCTACGCCTTTGCCCGCATTGGCAACCATTTCATACGGAACGATGATGCAACAAGTGCCGGGCGACTGTATCTGCGTATGGAGGACGCCGCGGCCAGCATCGCCAGCGCACTGAACCGGGTCTGGATGTACGCCAATGTCTCGCTCTACCTGGCGGCACGAGGAGATCCGGATCATGCCCTGCAGTATTTCAGGACAGGCCTCGGCGTAACACAAAAGATGTCCAGTTCATGGGCGCGAGCCCAGGCACTTGTCCGCCTGGTATCCGCTCTCGAAGGGCTGACGAAGTCCGGAATGGTGCCGGGCGCGGCAAAATAAATTTAAATGGTTTTGGCCGAATCCGGCCTTTTCCGAACGGTCGTATCGTTGGGTATTGCTTCCACTCATCATGGGAAAAGGCGGAATACCGGCGTTTTTCGCCCGACGAAAGGTTAATACCTTAATGAAACACTCGGTTATTACTAACTCATTGAAAAATAACGATTAAATTGACTTATGCCCCTTGAAACGATCAATCGTTGAGGCCATATTATGAAGCACAGGGCAAAACTCTGTCCAAAGAACATTTGAAATGCCAGTTGTTGGCGCGCGACCTAGATAACCAGATCCGGAGGGCCGTACCGTGGCCGTAGATAAACTTCAAAGTGACCTTTCCTCAGACGAACTGCTGCAAAGCGGTGGCACAGACGCCGTTGTTCTGGATGCCTCGGGGGCGGAAAATCTTGTGGTGCCTGGCGGTACCATGCTGCTGGTTGCTGACTTTTCGCGCGAAGGTCCGGATCTGCTGATCGAAGGCCCGAACGGCGAAGAAGTAATCGTTCAGGATTATTTCACCATGGAAGACCCGCCGGCGTTGCAGACGTCCGGTGGTGCCCAGCTGACATCTGATCTGGTTGAACGCCTGGCCGGATCACCGACATCAAATCAGTTTGCCGCCGCAGATGGCGCGGCTGCCGACCCGCAGCCCATTGGCACTATTCAGTCGGCCGCCGGCGAAGTGACGGCCATTCGGGCCGACGGCTCGCGAGTGACCTTGAACCAGGGCGACCCGGTCTATCAGGGTGACGTTCTTGAAACCGGTGGCGAAGGCGCTGTCGGTATTACCTTTATTGATGACACGACATTCTCGCTCGGCGAAGAAGGCCGCATGGTTCTGGATGAACTGGTCTACGACGCAGAGTCGCACGACGGAACGTCGGCAATTTCGGTTGTTCAGGGTGTATTCAGTTTTGTCTCGGGCGCGATCGCCAAGTCCGGTCCGGACGCCATGACAATTCGAACGCCTGTCGCCACCATTGGTATTCGTGGCACCAAGGTCGCCGTCAAGGCCGGCGCTGAGGGCGAAGAAAACGTTATTACCCTGCTGGAAGAAGACGGCGGGATCACCGGCGAAATCGTCATTACCAACTCCGGTGGCAGTCAGATTCTGAACGTTGCCAACCAGACCTCGACCATCAACAGCTTTTTCACGCCGCCGAGTGCGCCGGTTATTCTGCCCGAATCGCAGATCAACCAGATGTTTGGCAGCACCATCGACGTCTTGCCCGAGCACAGCGAAGGCACAGGCAGCAACGACCGGGAAGATAATCGCGGTGGCCGCGAGGAAACCGAAGATCGTGAAGGCGAAGAAGCCGCCGCCGAAGAGGGCGAAGGCGAAGAAGAAGGCGAAGGCGAGGAAGTCGCTGAGGGTGAAGGCGAAGAGGAAGAGGGCGAGGAAGAGGAAGAAGCCGAAGAAGAAGGCGAAGAGGACGGCGAGGGCGAAGAGGAAGCGGTTGCCGAGGCCGGAGATGAGGCTGTCGAGGAAGAAGCTGTTGCCGAAGCTGGCGATGAAGACAGTGAAACCGAAGACGAAGCCGATCTTGATGACGCCGTTGCCGAGGCCGGCGATGATGATGCAGAGGAAGAGGCCGTCGCCGAAGCCGGTGATGAAGGCGGCGAAACCGAAGAAGATGTCGATCTTGGAGACGCCATTGCCGACGCAGAAGGTGAAGTAGACGAAGCCGAAGTTGCAGACGATTCGGCCGATGCCGATGAAGATGAAGATCTCGGTGAGGCTCTTGCCGATGCAGATGGTGAAACAACGACAGACGAAGCCGCTGCCGAGGCGTTGACCTCGGGTGCGGACCCCGAAGATGTCGAACTGGCTAAGGCCGCGGCTGAGATCGCCAAGGAAGCGGCGCTTGCCGAAGGCCTGACGGAAGAAGAAGCGGGCGAAGCCGCTGAGGAAGCATTTGCTTCCGTGGTCACGGGTGAGGCTTCGGTTGATGATCTGATTGAAACTGCTGCCGGTGCCGAAGACGCGCCTCCGGTCGACGAAATTACATTCAACTTTGGCGACACACCGCCGCCGCTCGTAGTCGCTGCCGGTCCGATTTTTGGTACAGACAACGATCCCGGTGCCGATCCTTTCGGCGATACCGGATTCGAGCTCGATGATGTGCCTGGCCAGGACGACGATGACGAAATCATTGCGACCGTCGTTGAAGAAGAAGTTGCGGTCGCGGATGAAGCCGTCGTCGAGTCGGCGAGTGTTACGGGCGCTGAAGACACGGCAATTGTCCTCGATATCAAAGCCGAAGTCGCAGACGGCTCGGACGAAATTTCAGAAGTCACCATTTCCGGCGTGCCGGATGGTGCAAAACTATCTGCGGGTACCGACAATGAAGATGGTACCTGGACGTTGACGGCTGGCGACCTTGAAGGTCTGGAAATCACGCCGCCGGCCAATGACTCTTCCGATTTTGCCCTTGAACTTACCGTTACAACGATCGACGGGGCCAGCACCGCCGAAGTGAACTCGTCCTTTGGCGTGACCGTAACCGGCGTCGCCGATACACCGGTGGTAGCGGTTGCCAATGTCGCTGGCGCCGAGGACACCGCGATTGCACTCGATATTTCCAGCGCCTTGACCGACACCGACGGTTCTGAAGATCTTTCGGTTGAAATCAGTGGTCTGCCGGATGGTGCAAAGCTGTCGGCCGGTACGGAAAATGAAGACGGCACATGGACGTTGACGGCTGATCAACTTGACGGCTTGACGGTGACTCCCGCTGCTAACGATTCAACTGATTTCACCGTTGATGTCAGCGTTACGTCGTCGGAAGACGGTACAACGGCAACAGCGGAAACTGTCAGCTTTGATGTCGCTGTAAGCGGCGTTGCCGATGATCCGGTTGTCGATGTTGAAGACGTCGCAGGTATTGAAGCGCGGCCAATTGAACTGGATATTTCAGCTTCGGTCAGTGATGCCTCCGAAACTATTTCCGGGATCGTAATTTCAGGCGTGCCGGAAGGTGCGACGCTTTCCGCCGGTACCGATGATGGCAACGGCAACTGGACGCTGACGACCGATCAGTTGAACGACCTGACTGTGACAACTCTGGACGGAGACGCCGAGGACTTCACGCTGACCGTTTCTGTGACATCGGAAGAAGATGGTACGACGGCGACCTCGACCACGAACTTTGATGTCGAAGTCACCGGACTGCCGCACGCCCCGGACGTCAAGGTCACCGATGTCACCGGCAAAGAAGACACAGCGATTGGGCTCGATATTTCTGCCTCGCTGGATGATGTTTCGGCGACCCTGGAAGACGTCATCATTTCCGGCGTGCCGGAAGGCGCTGAACTGTCGGCCGGAACAGACAATGAAGACGGCACCTGGACGCTGACTGCCGGCGAACTTGACGGCCTGACCATTACACCGGCCGAAAATGACGTCAGTGACTTTACCCTCACCGTGACGGCAACATCGTCAGAAGACGGCTCAACTGAACAAACGGTTGCAACATTCGATGTCGTTGTTGAAGGCGTCGCCGATACACCGAGCGTCACGGTAGTCGACGCCTCAGGTGCGGAAGATACCGAGATACCGCTGGATATTACCGCTGGATTGAGCGGTGACGAAGGCACCGAGGTTCTGCTGGTCCGGATCGAAGGTGTGCCGGATGGTGCCAAACTCAGCGCCGGTACCGATATGGGCAGTGGCAACTGGTCCGTCAGCCCGGACGACCTCGAAGGTTTGATGATTACGCCGCCGGCCAATTCTGACGGTGATTTTGATTTGACCGTCGTCGCCACGTCACTTGAAGAAGGCTCTTCGTCTTCAACGACTTCAACCTTCTCGGTTTCGGTCACCGGTGTGGCTGATGCGCCGACCGTCAGTGCCGTCGATGTAAGCGGTGACGAAGACACGGCAATCACACTCGATATTTCGGCTGGTCTGACCGATACGGATGGCTCGGAAGCCCTGACGGTCGCCGTCAGTGGCATCCCGACGGATGCAGTGCTGACCGCCGGTACCGATGCGGCGGGTGAACCCATAGTTTTGACCGTGATCAATGGTATTGCCATTGTCCCGGCCGACGATCTCGGCACCATGTCGATTACACCGCCTCTGAATGATTCCAGCGATTTCACCCTGACGGTAACCGCGACGTCTTCTGAAGACGGCACGTCAGCGGCCACCAGCACGACATTTGATGTCGCGGTCAGCGGCGTTGCCGATGTCCCGACTGTGACGGTTGTTGATGCATCCGGCGCCGAAGATACAGCAATTGATCTTGATATCACGGCAGTCGTCGCCGATGCCTCGGAAAACATCACCGATATCACGATTTCAGGTGTGCCGACGAGTGCATCGCTTTCAGCCGGTACGGACAATCTTGACGGCACCTGGACATTGACAGCCGATCAGTTGAATGGGCTGGAAATCACACCGCCTGCCGACTCGGATGCCGACTTTGCCTTGGGTATTTCTGTCACCTCTTCGGAAGACGGTACAACCGCCACGTCAACGGCCAGTTTCAATGTCAACGTTTCCGGTGTTGCTGACGCGCCGACTGTCACCGTACAGGACGTCACGGGTGCGGAAGATACCTCATTCGACCTCAATATCACGGCGGCAATTGCCGATATAGATGGCTCGGAAACCATCTCCGATATCACGATTTCCGGTGTGCCCACGGGTGCATCGCTTTCTGCCGGTACTGACAATCTTGACGGCACATGGACACTGACAACCGATCAGTTGAGCGGGTTGAAAGTGACGCCTGCCGCCGGTGATGCGACCGACTTCAATCTCGTCGTCGCCGTGACATCGTCGGAAGACGGCACCACAGCAACAACGACCACCAATTTTGACGTCACCGTCACCGGCGTTGCCGATGTACCGATCGTCACGGTTGCCGACGCAAGCGGTGCGGAAGACACAGCGATTGCACTCACTCTCACCGCCGTGGTTGCTGATGCCTCCGAGGTCATCTCCGACATTACGATTTCCGGTGTGCCGCTGAATGCGTCGCTTTCCGCCGGTACTGACAATCTCGACGGCACCTGGACATTGACAGCCGATCAGTTGAACGGGCTGGAAATCACACCGCCTGCCGATTCGGATGCCGACTTTGCCCTGGGTATTTCTGTCACCTCTTCGGAAGACGGTACAACCGCGACGACGACGGCCAATTTCAATGTCAACGTTACCGGTGTTGCCGACGCGCCGACCGTCACCGTGCAGGATGTCACTGGTGCAGAAGATACCTCAATCGACCTTAATATCACGGCGGCAATTGCCGATATCGATGGCTCCGAAACCATCTCTGAAATCATCATCTCCGGTGTGCCGCTGGATGCGTCACTTTCTGCCGGTACCGACAATCTCGACGGCACATGGACACTGACAACCGATCAGTTGAGCGGGTTGAAAGTGACGCCTGCCGCAAATGACGCGACCGACTTCAATCTGGTCGTCGCCGTGACATCGTCGGAAGACGGTACCACAGCGACAACGACCACCAACTTCGACGTGACCGTCACCGGTGTTGCCGATGTCCCGATCGTCACGGTTGCCGACGCAAGCGGTGCGGAAGACACAGCGATTGCGCTCACTCTCACCGCCGTGGTTGCTGATGCGTCCGAGGTCATCTCCGACATTACGATTTCTGGTGTGCCCACGGGTGCATCGCTTTCCGCCGGTACTGATAATCTTGACGGTACCTGGACCCTGACGGCCGACCAGTTGACCGGCCTGGAAATTACGCCGCCTGCCAATTCAGATGCTGATTTTGCGCTTGGTATTTCCGTCACGTCATCGGAAGACGGTACGACCGCGACAACCACAGACAGCTTCAATGTTACGGTTTCCGGTGTTGCTGATGTCCCGACTGTCTCCGTCAATAACGTCAGCGGCGACGAAGATACTGTTATCGACCTCGATATAACGGCCGCCCTGACCGATCTTGACGGCTCAGAATCCCTGACCGTGGTAATTTCGGGTGTGCCGCTGGAGGCGTCACTTTCCGCCGGTACCGACAATCTCGACGGCACCTGGACTTTGACTGCTGATCAGCTCACCGGTCTCCAACTGACGCCGGAACCAAATTCGACCGACGATTTTGCCCTGACGGTGACAGCGACGTCATCCGAAGACGGCACCACTGCCGAGACGGTCGCGACCTTTGATGTCACTGTCACAGGCGTTGCAGATATTCCGCTCGTCGAGGTTCAGGACGCCACCGGTTCGGAAGACACGGCCATTATCCTCGATATCGATGTCACAGTGAACGGCACCTCCATTCCGTCGAACATGACGCCGGAAGGCGAGCCTGCCATTAACCTGACCGAGCATGTTGAAATCGTCATCAGTGGCGTGCCGCTGGACGCGACACTGTCCGCCGGTACTGACAATCTGGATGGCACCTGGACGCTGGAGCCCAACGATCTGAACGGCCTGACTGTCACCCCGGGCCAGGACAATTCCGACGACTTCTCCCTGACGGTTACCGCGACGGCGACCGAGGAAGATACCGGCGACGTGATCGTCGATCAGGCGACCTTGCAGGTCGAAGTTACCGGCGTGGCCGATGTGCCGACCGTGACGGTGACCGACGTAACGGGCGTCGAAGACGGTGGCATTGCGCTGGATATCACGGCGGCGATTACGGATATCGATGGTTCCGAGACACTTTCCATCGTCGTCAGCGGTGTGCCGACGGATGCCTCGTTGTCAGCCGGTACCGACAATCTTGACGGCACGTGGACGCTGACTGCCGATCAGTTGAACGGTCTCGAAGTCAATCCGGCGCCGAATTCCGATGCCGACTTCACGTTGGGTGTGGCCGTTACGTCTACTGAGGAAGGCACGACCGCCACCTCAACCGGCAGCATTGCCGTCTCCGTGGCCGCCGATGCTGATGCACCGACCCTGACCCTGGATGCCACATCGGCTTCGGGTGACGAAGATACAGCGATTGATCTGCCGGATATGTCGGCCAGCCTGACAGACGTCGATGGTTCGGAGAGCCTGGATGTCAGCATTGGCAATATCCCGGTTGGTGCCACTGTGACGTCAGGAACCGATACCTTTACCGCGACCGAGGGCAATACTTCTGTCGACGTCACGGGTTGGGATCTCGACGCCATGACGGTGACCCCGGCACTCAACGATGACACTGACTTCAACCTCAGCGTCACGGCGACCTCGACCGAGGGCGATGGTGGTGATACGGCCAGCACAATCGGCAACATTGCCGTTTCTGTGGGCAGCGGTGCCGACGCGCCGACGCTTGAAATCACCGGTGATCCGGCAGCAGGTGCCGAAGACACAGCAATTGCCTTGCCGGACGTCACGGCAACCCTGACTGATGCCTCCGAGACGCTGGCCGTCAGCATCGGTGACATTCCGGTTGGTGCGACTGTGACGTCGGGTACGGATACTTTCACCGCGACGACAGGCAACACGTCCGTCGATGTCACGGGTTGGGACCTCACCAATATGACGGTGACGCCTGCCGCCAACGACGACACAGACTTTAACCTCAGCGTCACCGCAACTTCGACAGACGGTTCGGACACAGCCTCGACTTTGGGCAGCATCTCAGTTTCTGTTGCTGCCGACGCCGACGCCCCGACCTTGACACTGGATGCCACCACGGCTTCGGGCACAGAAGATACGGCGATTGATCTGCCGGACATGTCAGCCAGCCTGACCGACATCGATGGTTCGGAAAGCCTCGGTATCAGCATTGGCAATATCCCGGTTGGTGCGACCGTGACGTCAGGAACCGATACCTTTACGGCGACCGAGGGCAATACATCCGTTGACGTCACGGGTTGGGATCTCGACGCTATGACGGTGACGCCGGCAGCCAACGACGACACCGACTTCAGCCTGAGCGTCACCGCGACCTCGACCGAGGGTGACGGCGGAGACGCCGCCAGCACAGTCGGCAACATCGCTGTTTCCGTTGCCGCCGACGCCGACGCACCGACATTGACGCTGGAAGCCACGACGGCTTCGGGCACCGAAGATACGGCGATCAACCTGCCGGATGTAACTGCCACCCTGACAGATGCCTCGGAAAGCCTCGATGTCAGCATTGGCGGTATCCCGGTCGGCGCGACAATTACGTCGGGTACAGATACCTTCACTGCAACGGTTGGGAATACATCTATTGATGTCACGGGCTGGGACCTCACCACCATGACGGTGACGCCTGCCGCCAACGACGATACAGACTTCAACCTGAGCATCACGGCGACGTCAACCGACGGCTCCGATGCGGCCTCGACACTCGGTAGCATTGCCGTCTCCGTGGCCGCCGATGCTGATGCACCGACCCTGACCCTGGATGCCACATCGGCTTCGGGTGACGAAGATACAGCGATTGATCTGCCGGATATGTCGGCCAGCCTGACAGACGTCG